>Ga0208434_1000569_pt1 | contig 17146 bp, 24 predicted proteins | sample 13_taG_FD_184086 | JGI IMG/M metagenome (GOLD analysis project Ga0208434, IMG submission 184086) | Marine viral communities from the Subarctic Pacific Ocean - 13_ETSP_OMZ_AT15268 metaG (SPAdes) (version 2) | ecosystem: Environmental > Aquatic > Marine > Oceanic | place: Pacific Ocean | collected... | reverse complement strand
GCCCTTGAAAGTGTCGCTAACACGTCTGTTGGGTTTGATTTATCCGTCGCAAACGACGCCACTATAACCAGATATTTAGACGCTGGAAAACCACGATTTATGATGTTGGCGAGGACAACCGCACTCGCACAAACTGGAGCAGGTGAACGACTTATGCAGTTCAATACTAATTCAACAGCACAAGTAGGCGGGGAGTTTGGTGTAACAAATGGCGGAGAGATACAAGTTACAACGGGTGGTTGGTATAGGTTGTCTTGGTCTATTGGATTTATTAGAGCAAGTGGCGGCGACAGATATTCATTCAGGGCATATAATATGACGAGAACGAATACTGGAAATTGGAGTTTCGTTCAGTTGAAAGATAGGATTGGTTCAATCGGTTACTGCCGTAGCGCCAGTTTAAATAGAGAATGTAGTTCTGTTGGGAATGTGTTGCGATACATACCTGCGAATGGTTGGGTAAAACTAAACATAGGAGCGATGATACAAAGTTCAAGTAATTTTTCAAGTAGTTTTAACGGCACTAATTTAAGAGCATCATCAAACTTCATGGTTGAGTTTGTAAGTTCTGCGAGTGAAACTTAAATCTCTTGGTATAGTATAATGGACGAAGATGCGATAATTGAAGACCCAGACAGAATCCCACAACCTGGCGATTGGGACTACGCCCCTACACTTGACGACACCATACGTAAAGCACTTGTTGAAGGCAAGAGTATTTTTTGTGAAACCGAAGCAGTCAGCGATTTTATAAAACTAACTATCCCTGACTTAGTTTGCAGTTATGATGCGACCGATTTTAGAATCTATGACCTTTTGATTTTCAGTATGGGTTACATAAATAGGAAACCAATGAAGGAAGATGCCGAAGAATATTGGGTTCAATTATAGAAAATTATTTTCTTCATACTTATCATAATGGATAAGTATGTTGAACTAATCAAAGCGAAAGATATTGGCGAAAAGTCAAAGAAGGTTTACCTCTCAATCCTATCACGATTGTTTAAAGAAGGAATGAAGTTCCCAACAAAGAAACCAGAGAAGGAGAAATACATTAAGGAGTTTCTCTCCAAGTTTGATAAACCAGCAACACGATTAGATCTATTAAACGTAATCATTATCCTACGAACCGAGATGCAGTTGCCCACCGACAAGTTGAAAGAACTACGTAGCGAGATCCGTAGCGACCGCCAGACAAAGAACATTGATACCATGAATGAACTGGGCAAGACACTACCCACCCTACCAGAGTTCGAGAGCAAGATGGACGAGGCATTTAGTGATGGAGATTATAGGAAGTATGCCGTCAACTATCTAATGAAAGAACTGGGAGTACGGAACATGGACGTTGATGTAACTATTGCTAAAACCAAGAAAGACATTGAAGATGGTAAGAACTATCTCGTCATTCAACCCAAGAAGATTATTTATATTCGTGATAGTTACAAAACCCATAAGAAGTATGGGAAGCAGGTTCACAACATTACCGATGATAAGTTTATGAAATCCATTAAAAAGATTGGTGTCGGCAAGATGCTTGACGGCGGACTACAGAATGCACTACGCAAATTACAAATTGATAAACTGAAAGAGAGCGACATATTCAAGATGATTATAGATGATGCCTACGACAAGAAGGATACCGAACGAATCAACGAACTTTCCAAGACGAGGGGCAGTAGCATTCCAACCATTAAGGGCAACTATAACGTTAACGCTGAGAAGGAAATTATCAGGGAATTATAATCTTAACGTAGTATATAATGGGATACGATGAGAACTACACGTGCAAATATGTATTCGCTTCCAGTGCCGCTGCGAACAACTTGGGAGAAACTACATACGAGATTAGAGTTCAACTTCCTTTCTGTAAGGAGCGAACACCAAACATGAAAATAGAACTGATACAAGCAAAGTTTACAGGAGATGCCGAATTGCCTTCTCTCGCTGTCCGAATGAGTGAATCGCCTGACGACTTCTACTCGCTTGATAATAAAGGGGCGGTGCTTGGTATTGTGAGTGTTAAGGGAGGAGCAACAAGTTTTCATTATGCTCTTGACCATGACTATACCCCAGCATATGTGATCTCGTCAGGAACACGAGAACTAACACTAACACTGGAACAACCTGACGGAAGTGCCGTCCCTATATCTTTTCAAGACGGAGTCCAGTTCATATTCAAACTATCCTACCCCAGACAACCTGACGAAATCCAGCAACAGTTTTCCGCACAAATCCACAGAATGGGGAATTAAATCGGCAATATTCAATTAATTAGGTAGAAATACTTAATTAATATGACTTAAATCAAGTATTATTTATAAATAATATGCTCTGTAAGTAGTATTAATTAGGTATTTTCACCTAATTAATTGAATATTTACGCATTTTGGGCGATAAAGTGGTAAAACTGTTTCGCTTTTTGATATGCAGAAATTGCGTCTTCTTCTTTTACGAACATTCCCAAATGATATGACTTACCGCTTACGAAAATCTGACACTGGAACTTGCCATGTTGTTTGTTGAAGTAATAACCTTTCGCTGCTGTGTTAAAGAGGTTCTCTTGCTTCGTTTTCTTTTGTAGGTTGCTTATGTTATTGTCATCTCGTTTCCGATTGAGATGGTCTATAATATCATCTACCTTTGTGATGTCCCATTCGTGATTGTGTGCTTTGTAAACGAGGCGATGTTGGTATATCTTTATTAATTTATTGTCGGTTGATTTAAACCCACAGGCAATATACCCAGTCTTTTTATTCTTATGAAACTTTAATAACAACCATGCTCCGTTCTTTGTTTCTACTCCGTCCATAATTTTCCTTATAGTAAACACGCCATCAATGTAACGAATGCGTCGTCCATAAATGTTAAACTCGTTCATAGTATCTTATATATATTATGAACGTATGCTTTAAATGGTTTCTATTTTTAAATGGTTTCCATAACTAAACCGAAACGCTAAAAACACCTGTGCCACGCATGTTAAGACTCATTAGGATTGTGTAGTTAGCGAAGGTGTCAATCGAACAAGCACCAACAACGGCGGACGAGTGCTTGGTAACAAGTTGAACGGTCGAGGCAAGGGTGCTTACACCAGAGTAGATGTGGGACGACTTACCGTTTGAGATAGCAGATTCGAGTTCAATGGAGGCAAGGAAAGTGCCGATGTCGGAATCGGTGGCGGCGTTGGTGTTAAGGTCAGCAGAATCACCAGCGGTAGTGCCGCCAGGATTGCCGTCGTTGAATGGGTATTCAGGTTCTAGGTCTTCTCGTGGTTGAATATTGGCGAACATGCTAAACCCTATGCCCTGCGCACCAGTGATCTCCGCACCTTTAAAACCATTGGTGAAACCAGAACCAGACCGCCAGTCCAGGAGCGAATGATCGGAGATGAGAAGTTCCGAGAGCGCCTCTGCTCCTTTATCCTCACGGCGAATTGCTTGTGCTGGATATTGCTGACTGTTAATCAGTAGGTTATACTCTGAAAGGTTGGCAGTTCCACGATTGCCGAGCGAGTATCGTCCCTGTACCTGCGATGCCTGTGGGCGAAGTGCAAAAACCACTCGTTCAAGGGAACTGAAACTGTACCCGAGATTGCTCGTCGAGGAGGTCACCCCAGCAGCGAGAGTGCTGCCGCTGTACGCCCACGAAGTAGCGAGAATATCGTAGCGACCACCAGTCGCCGAGTCAACCATCGCCTGAGCGCCTGGCGAGAGTTCGGTAAGCATACAGACCATCTCTACGTCGGAGAACGAAACAACTGGGTCACCAGTAGAGACCACCGCCTCGGCGATGTCCGCCAGAGTCCAGCGTAGGGTCAAAGCGCTCAAACTGAAGCACGGTAGCATTCTATGGGGCGTCGTGTTTGCCAAGGGGCATAAGATAATAGGTAGGGTATATGTACGCCCTTCGCCGATGACTACACGCTCACCACGGAGGGAAGTCTCTGTTCCGATAAGGGTCTTGCCGTGCGACCCACGCCATTCAAGCGAGGTGTCCTGGTCAATCATGGCGGCAGCGAGTACGTTATAGCGGTCAAGGTCGCTGATCTGCGCACCAGCGGTGGAGATTTGGAGACGACGAATGAAACCATAAGCACCAGCACGATCAAGATTGAATGCGGCGACGGTGTTATTTACCTTGAACTTAAGGTAGCACTGGGACATATCAATATAAGTTCCAGCAAGATTGGCGGGGAGGTCAAACTGAATTGTGCCTCCTGGTGCGAAGTTAAGACCATTGGAAGCGGGGAGGCGAGTGCGGTACGACCGACTGGCGACAGCACGGCGTTTCACGTTAGCGAATTGCAGAGATTCGGACATTGCTTCGGATGACATTATAATATACGTAAAGATAAAAAAATTATGAAAAGACGCATAATTGTTTTATTTTGAAAGATATCCCTAAACGGTTTGGAGAACCGCCCCCACTCCCTGTGCAGCGAGACCACCTGCCTCAATACCAGCGGCGACAGGCGCCATCTCAGGACCCGCCAACATGACTACAGGCGCAACGGCAGACGCAACCTGTCCGAGTTTCTGTCCAATCTGACCCGCCTTATTGATTCCGTGTTTTACGCCGAGCATGTTCTTTTTCGAGAACGTTTTCTTGAGCGAGAACTTCATTATATAATAGCATAAGAAAATATATTTGTTATGTGCCTATTATGTCTTCTTCATCATCAATCTCTTCTTGTGTAGGCAACCCGTTTTCCCTATAATAAAAATCAATTGTTCCTTCGTCCAACGCCGTCGCATCAACTGGAACGATAAAGTCTACCCTTAATACTACCTGAAGTTCATCTGGAATGATAGGGTTATTATCTCGGTCTTCTAAACGTAGGGTAATACTGTTTATCTCGGCACGTTGTAGGATAAATCTAACTGGGTCACTCGGTCTATAATTACAAAGTCCTCCTTGTGGGGCATTGATGGGGATACGGCATAAGCAATCATTAATCTCTCCATTTGAGTTTATATTGTTAAGGTTGACCGATGACATCTTCAAGAATGCATATGGCGTTCCTCCGAAATTAAATCCACGTGGGAATGCTATAGTATATGCTGGGTTCTGATTTGCTGCTAATGGTATAATGAGTTCGTTGTCCGAATCTCGTCCTATGCCTATAAGATCACCACACGTTGTGGGTGCAATCACCGATGTTGGGTTCGCACAAGCAATGCTTATACGGCACGTGTTCTTATTGACTGAAGCAACCATGGGCAGAGCAGGTACACCGCCAAAAGTAATTGATAATAGTCGGTTCAATTCATTAACGAAATCAAACACGCTATAGTATCCGACGGCAAATGTTAAAGTGAATGATACGTAGACACCGCCACCGCTGTCGTATGTTAAAGTTAAGAGATTATTGTTTGCATTGATATTTGGATATGTCACGGGAAATGTAACGTTATCAACCGTGAGAAGCATGTTCACGCCTAATGGCGCTCGTAGTGCCGTTTCTAAAATATAATTAAATGAGGGTTCACGCTGTTCACAGAATCTGCTGTCGAGGTATACGGTATGAGTTTGGATAGGAGTATTTTGAATATATGACATCGTTATATTATATTGTGATTTTATTTAAAACTTGAGACTGCGTGTTTCTTTAATAGGTCTCCCGACTTTATCTTATAGGGTTTCACCTTACCGATTGCTTTTTGTAACAATGAAGAAGAAACAACATCTCCCAAGATATGGTGATGTGTGACCTTGCTTTTGATTTCTTTCTTGTCATCTTTGCTTAAACCCTCTCTCAATTCATTATGGAAGTTAGGAGTATATCCCGTATTGAAAAAATCTGCTTGTTTGGTTGCTGCCCTAATGCCTTTGGACTTCGCCATCATATGTGTTCCGATACTTCCGCCGAGGGAATGCCCCACGATATACTTGTCGCCATCAGGATTGTTCCTATATATTTCCTTGACCTGATTGGTACGTCGCTTGAACTGCTTATCTTTTCCTCCGAACCCAATACCCATCTTGAAATCGCTGACAAGGTCTTTAAACATGTTTGGGTCTGTTCCCTTAATGCTTACATGGTGCGACCCGTCGCTTATTCTCTTATAATGGGCGACACCACGATTGAGTTTTTGCAGTTCGTAATCGCTGCCTTTGAGTTGTTCCCTTACGTATTCCGCAGGGTCTTTCTCAGTTTTCACGCTGTAATGTAAACGGGTCAGGTCTACTGGTTGGATCTTCTTCGGTTCGTTCTCCATTTATATAATATAGCGATATAATAATGGATTATCAAGTTACGATTATCGTTCCTACATACAATCGCAAAGCGTTCTCTCAACTTCTTCTACACAACATAAATTGTCAGAGTTATAAATCTATCAAGGAGGTTCTCATTGCCGATGATGGTGATGAACCCTTAGATATGACAGGGTGTAAATACCCCGTTAAATATTTCAAGATGAATCGTATTGCTCTCGGTGTCAAGCGGAACTTCTTAAAGAATTGCGTGAAGTCTGGATACGTCGCATGTTTCGACACTGACGATTTTTACCACCCCACCCATATTGAGAATGCGATGACGGAACTTGCTATGACTGGTAAATCGGTCGCAGGGTCTGCCGATATGTTAATCTATAACAGGGAGAAAGGTTGCTTCCGTCAATGCTGTATGTGGATTGATTTCCTAAATGAGGCAACTTTGGTTTTTAAATCTTCTTATAAGGGTCAGTTCAGTTCAGGTGGTTCATCTGAAGGTGTTGCCTTTTTGAAAGATTATGTTGGAGAGATTGTTGAATTAAAAATTGATGATGTCATGATATGCGTCGCCCATAAGACAAACACAGTTGCAAAAGAGAAATGGTTAGACGAGAAATATGTAACTTCATTTGAAATCTTAAACCCTTATAGGCATCATTTAGAAATATTATCTCACGTAAATATATAAATGTCTGCTCCTACTCTCTCCCCAGGTTCATTCAACAACCACAATCAACCTTCCGTACCCAGTCATGCTATCTTTGCTATTCCGCAAGGGACACAGGCACATATTCCCCCAGGTAAGTTTCTACAGATAGACCAAGAGATTTACGGGACTGGTCGTGACGATGCCCCTATTCCCTTCGGTGGGTTCGCCCAGCAGGGAGCGAAGATTGTACCGTATTCTCTAACCCATGACAATAACGACCTCGTTCCAGCAAACCCAGAGCAGGGTTTCGGACTGCATCAGAACTACGGGTCATATATCTACCAGAACAGACCCTATGCCCCAGGTGGTGGCGTCGACGCCCACAATATCCGATATGCTTAAATGATTCATATTTTATTCGCAATATATAATATATGAATTGGTCAGAGGATTATGAAAATATCCTAGAGTCATTACGCCTGAATGCTGTCTATATGTCTCGTAGTCATAAGAAAAAGTATTTCAGATATAAAGAACTGTCAAACTACTTCCGTGTGCCGACGATCGTACTCAGTGCTTTCGCCTCAGTCATCGCAGTTGGTTCTGAACCTTATCTAAAGCAACAACACATTAGCGGTATAACATGTTTAGTCAGTATGCTTGTCGGGATATTGAACTCAATTGAACTATATCTCAAACTGCAAGAGGCGGTTGAATTGGAACTCGATAAAAGCAAGAAGTGGTACGAGTTAGCGTCAGGAATCTATAAGGTTCTAAATCTGGATGCTGAACATAGGGAGGGTCTTCCACAAGAGGTTCTCACCCAATTCTATAACGAATATATTCTATTGTTTCAAGAGAGTTCTTTATCTGCCGTGAATTATAGCGATAAATTGCTTGTCAAAGGGAAGGGGAGGGATGTTGTAACTCTTCCACCTTCATCGTCTGCTGGGTCGTCGTCGTCATCTATCAATTCAAATGACGGCGATGTAAGTCCTCTGGTGAGGCGAGATCAAATATTAGAGGAACAACTTTAAATAAATACTGGTTGGGGACGAGGTTTCGCCACTGCCTTCGCTGCTGCTTTTGGTTTCGGTGCTGGTTTCTCCTCTGGCGGTGGGGCGTGATAGTGGTGAACTTCCTTAACTGCTGCTGGTTCTGCAACCTTCATCTTTACCTTCTCAAGCATTGCCTCACGCTCCTCTTTCTTCTTCTTGAAATTGGCGGCACGTGTAGCACGACCCTTTGCGAGTTGGGCAACGAGACGCTCTTTGGTCTTAGGTGAAACTGTCCGCTTTGGTTTCTTGACTGGTGCTGGGTCTCCTCCCATATGTGGCGGTAGTTCCTCAACCTCTTCAATGGTGACTTTCTTGCTAGACTTCTTCACTGGTTCAGGCACTGGTTCGCCTTTCTCCTCTGCGACCTTCTTAGCGATGGTCTTCTTCCCACGACCCCGCATTGGGATTGTGTCGGCAATCTGTTCCTTTAGCATGTCCTCAGCAACTCGCTCTGGTGTCTTCCGAGCATTCTTGCGACCTGCTTTGCCTCCCTTCTTCTTCGGTTCTGGGACTGGTGGTGGTGCGACGATTTCCTCCTCTTCGCTGCTGCTGTCACTAACCGATTCATTATCACTGATTACGAGTTCCGCCATCTATACTTTATATATAGAAAAAAATTATCTCTATATAACCTATATGGCGATGCAAAGGACAAATGCGATTGTAAAAGAAGTTTGTATTGACGACGTCCTTAAGGAAGACGCTGATAAGGGCAAATGGATTGACCTTGAAGAAGACTCACTTCATGATATGTTTGCGTGTCTTGCTAACCTAAATGAGGTAGATGCCGATGCTGCTTGTATCGATGACCGCTTTAACTTTGAGGCGTATGGTGCTGACTGGTATGAAGGCAAGTTTCCTGGGTTTGATGACCTTGTTTATGAAATACTTGCGAGGGAACATAAGGCGTTGAATGCTGACCCTGTGACCGAGAATCCCGAGGATTACCAATAATTTATTTTCGTTTCAACCATAGGTCATGGTCTGGTTGACCTTCTCTTACTTGGCGTGGATTACCTCCTACAAATCCCATTAAACGACCCATCGCCCACTGCTCGGGTGTCATTCTATTCGATACTCTGTAACCTTGCGGTCTTTTGCTTCCGTCCTTACTCCTGACTGATGTTGGGTTGGTTGATGCTGCCGCATACCCTCTGTTATATACCTTCTGCAATACTGACTTTTTCAATTTACTAATTCTTGCTATATCAGCAACACTTAGTGCCTCATCTTCTAACTCGTGTTTTTCCAAAAACTTTTCACGCCACGTTTTCATTATATAGTAGCATCATATAAAAATCAAATCATATAACCTTTTAATCAGCAATGGTGGGATTTTACTTCTGTCTCTTGACTTATGGTTACTCATGTCAGGATAAGGCGTTTTGCTCCCATGTTTAATCCTCTTGTCCCTCATATCGGGTTTTTTCTCATCGTCCCACATTTTCAAATTAGACCATATATGGGTTGGTTTTGGAGACGACCATTCGTAATTACCGTAATAAACCAGTGTACGGTTATGATTTTCCATATAGGCAACCAATGGTGGGTAATATTGTAGCAATCCTCGTGGATTTTCAATGAACCATGCTGAAACCTTAAAGTATTCAAGTATTTCTATAACACGATCAATCATACGATTTGCGAATCGTGCCTTTTCTATGTGTTCACCATCTTTCCCCAAGATACATGATTTAAGGCGATATCTTCCATGTGCAGCGACAGACCATGTGGTGCAGTCTGGGGACGCCCATATCACATCAAAATAATCAGGGGCATATTGCTTATAATCCCATTCCATGATATCCTCTGTATGTGTGGCGTTGAACTTTTTGTCGTAGTCTAACGAGACTATATCGTATCCCTCTTTTGCGAATACATCTCCAACGGATTTTGTCCCACAAAATAATTCCAACAGTTTCATTATATTATCGTGCTATATAATATAATGGAGTTCTTCCGAGAATCTGATCGTGCAGGAAAGAAATATATAACTAAAATAAATGGTAAGACTTACCACTTTGGGGCGGAAGGGAGTGAAACATATTTAGACCATAAGGATAAATCTAAACGTTATAACTATATCGCAAGGCATCGAGTAAATGAGAGATGGGATAGCGTCAATGCTGGATCTCTTTCTCGCTATATCTTATGGGGTACGCATACAAACTTAGAGAAGGCGATTGCATCATACATCAAGCGATTTAAATTGAAGGACATGAGATAATGGATTTTCGGTCTTGTGTGCCAGTGGGTGTGCCAGTGCCTGTGCCAGGGGGTCTCCAAGTCTTTTTTATATATTGGGTATTTTGAAAATAAAAATCAACTTTCGTTTTTTTCATTTCAAATCTTTCAAAATATGGATTTGACTGGCACGACTGGCACACATCCCATATGGTCTCATTTCTTCTCTTGTTCCCTTCTGTTTTTGTTACTGAATTAGGTAAGAGAAAGGGTAAGAGAAAGAAAAAGGAGAATATATGGTGTGGTGCCAGTGCCTGTGCCAGTGCTGTGCCAGTCGGTTTGGTTGTGCCAGTTGAAAGATAGAGGATAGGGGATATCCATCTCCACTTTAACATAGAGCGTTATATCAATTTAAAAAAAAGTATGTTATATATATAGGAAAAATGTCAACCAAAATGACGGCAGAAAATCTGGATTATATCCGCCGATGGAGAAACAACAACCGAGAAAGGGTGCGAGAACAAGCGAGGAAGTATGCAAAACGAAACTATGAGAAGCGAAGGGATTGGTTGCTTGTTCAACGAGAGTTCTATAATATCATGATCACCGATTATTTAGGAGAAACTCGGGGACGAAAACCCAAGATTCAAATTACATAGATTATTATTGTTGCGTAAAACAACTTAAATAATTATCTATGATATATATATAAAATGGAGTTCATTGAAAAAGTAGATGTTCGTAGTTGCCAATGGTTGCTTAAGGAAATTAAGGAAAACAAGGATTTTCTTTCCGCTTGTGTTTCTGCAAGTGAAGATAGTACGTTTAAACTTACTGCGGTCACAAAAACACTGACTAATTTAGTAAAGGCGAATGGACAGAATAAGGTTCGCTATTCCAAGAAGGACACCAATGGAATATTAAGGGATTACGCTTGGGGTATTCAATCTCTTCCAACCAAGATTCGTGGTCTTATCTGTAAGGATATGACTGATGTTGATATGAAGAACTGCCACCCAGTAATCGTTCATCATCTCTGCAAGAAACATGGCATCGCAGCAAATTATCTTGCAGAATACGTCAACAACCGTGATGCAGTATTGGAGCGATACGGCAAGGACATTAAACAAGAGATTATCCGCTCTATCAATAAAAATGGTTCAATTCGTGCCAATGGTTGGTTGGCGATGTTTGATAACGAAATGAAACAAGTACAGAAGCAACTAATCGCCCTGCCTGAGTATCAAGTTCATCTGGATATGGCGAAACAGAAAACGCAAAATGTCGCTGGTCGTTTTATGAGCATTCTTGCGACATCGTACGAGGTTAAGATTTTACACGAGGTAATCGCAGCACCAAAGGTTGAGATTGGCGTCTTGATGTTTGACGGATTTATGTTTTACGGAGAACGCCCTGAAAACTATTTGACTTACCTAAACGAGTTGATTAAAGATAAATTGGATATGGACATTACTTGGACTTACAAAGAACACGATAAAACATTCCAAGTCCCAGAGGATTTTAACTACGAGGCATCACCAGATGAGCAGGAAATATTTTCCAAGATGGCAGAGGAGTTTGAGAAGACACATTGCCTTATCCGTGAAGAGGGCATCTACATTAGACACGACAATAACAAGATTGATATGATGAGCAACAAGTTACTAAAAGATTGTTATCGATACATGGTCGCAGGATACAAGAAGACAATGGGTGGAGATATCCCCATTAGTTTCATCAATAAATGGACTGACTGCAATCCCACAATTCGGCAATACCGAACACTTGGTCTTTATCCTAATCCTGCCCTATGCCCCGTTGACTGTTTTAACACTTGGACTGACTTTGCGATTACCCAGCACGAGACGAACACGCACAATCCAGATGCGGTTGAGAGGTTCATTGACCTTATTGACATTCTTAGCGGACATCAGCAGACAACCAAAGATTATATGATTGATTGGATCGCCCATATGTTTCAGCACCCAGAGCAAAAATCAACTATGCCTACCATCGTATCAGCAGAGGGAGCAGGTAAGGGGACGCTTATGGATATTCTTGGGGCAATGCTTGGGGGCAACAAGTTATTCCAAACGACAACACCATCTCGTGAAGTCTTTGGCAATTTCAATAGTCCAATGAGTGATGCATTCTTGGTGAATCTCAATGAGGTTTCCGCATCAGAGATGAAGGGAGCATCGGGACAACTGAAAGCATTGATTACTGATAACCAACTGACTATCAATGCAAAGGGAGTGAAACAAGTTCAAATCACAAGTTATGCTAGATTTATTGTCACGACCAACAACGACGAAGCAATCAAACCGACAAAAGGAGACCGCCGTAATATCATGATGTTCGCTGACGACGACCTCATCAAGGTTGGAATGAATGCCGAACACGTAGCACGAGCAGATGAGAAAATTAAAGCACTACGAGAAATTATCAACAGCAAAGATAGTCTGCGATCTATTTATGAGTATCTGATGAACCGAGAGGGACTAGATGGATTTGGAAGCATACCGCCACCAATGACTGAATACCAAGAGGAGCAGCAGTTGCTCACGATGTCTGCTGTTGAGGTATGGTTGCGAGACTGGGTAGTAGATAAGGAAGAATATGAAGTAACACTCACGAGTAAGAAGTGCTTTGACGATTTCATGTCGTGGACTAAAACCAATATGAGTGAATACACCTGTACCAGTATGCAATTTGGCGTGAGACTTTCTCGTCTAAAAATTAAAGGCATTACAACTCTACGAAACAGGACAAAGGACAGGGTGTTTGATATCCCCACGATGTGCAACTATTTTGGAATAATTAAGGAATAATTACTTAAATAATTATCTTTGTAATATATAGGAATGGAGAAATTAAGCAAGGATCAGAAGTTTCAATTGAAGAAAATGTTGAAGAATTGGGATAAAATTGAACCGAACATCACCGACGGAAGGGGGACTATGTACCGAGCAATTGGAGACGTTTATGTTTTCCAGACGGCGAATGGTAAGAAACACGGCGTCTTTTGCGACAAAGAGACATTTGAGGTCTTTCGCTCAAAATTATAATCTAGGCATATATCAAATGGGGAGTCTTCAGATCGACATCGCACATTCGCTCAATTCTTATTTTAAACTCTTGCCCGAGAATGAGGTCTGGCGTGATTGCGGCGGAACTATCCATTGGACGGCAGTGCATCAAGAAAAGTTGGTTGAGGCGTCATGCTACGTAGACGATGATGAGTATGAACTAATTTCTGATTGGTTTGAAGAAGATGACGATGATGAGGAGGACATCGAGCATACCGACGATGAGGAAGAAAGTGACGATGAATCCGAAAGCGATGACGATGATTTCATCGCAGAGGAGGACGATGAAGCACCAGTACAAAAGAAGCGTAAAATGTAAATGATTTATTTTATATTCATATATAAAATGACTATCACACCAGCAAATGCAATTACGATAAAAATCCACAACAACGCATATGCCGCATTCCACCAGATATTTTGTCGGTTCGCACGTAAACCCATGTTCCAGTACCGATATGAACCCAATACCCTTGCGACGTTCTGGACTGACCGAGACACGGAGCATGTTTATATCCACCCCGACGATTTCAGAGATTTTCATATAGCGACAGATATCAATGAACCCGACTATGATGAAGTAATGACTATTGTTCAGTACCCAGACTAAATAATGTTCATATATAGTATAATGCCTCTGGAAATCAAAGAACATAACCAGGACAAAATAAGCGTAAGGAACACCGCAAACAATCTAGACAAGCAAATTGCCGATATGCCTGACCCTTTGCCTAACTACTCAGGATTTAACATGATCATTGCTGGGAGTAGCGGTTCAGGCAAAACAACTCTATTATACTCCCTTATGCTACGCAAGAAAGTAAAAGGCATTCGTCAGTCATATAGGGGTATTTTTGACCACGTATATATCGTATCTCCAACGATGGGAAGTAAATCAATGAAGAAGGACGAGTTTAGCAAACTACCTGGCGACCAGATATACCGAGAATTAAATATGGAAACGGTTATGGATTTAGATAAAAGGTTACAACAGAACAGAGATGACGACGAGCATAGTATAGTCATCTTTGATGATGTAGGGTCGCAGTTGAGAAAATCGGCACAAGTTGAAAAGAAACTAGTTCAATTGGTTCAGAATAGGCGTCATTTATTTACCAGCACAATATTCATAGTGCAAAAGTTCCGAGACCTACCAACAGGACTGCGGAGTAATATGTCTCACTTCGCTACGTTCCGCCCAAAGAACATGCCTGAACGAGACGCCATTATGTCTGAATTGTTCCCATTCAAGCGAGATGACACCGACCAGATATTCGACTATGTATTTGAAAAGGACGATGCGAAGGACAGGTATTCATTTTTACTGGTTGACCTCTCGCTCAAAAAATCAAGCAAGTACCGATATTTCAAAAACTTTAATCAGTTGGAGTTTTAATCTCACCCTATGTATATATGCCGATTCAAAAGAAGAAGAAGAAGAAACCAGCAAAGGAAAAGAAGACACCAGTAAAGGAAAAGAAGACACCTGCCGTATCTCAGAAAGTCTCGCAAGTTGTCAAGATCAATATAGGCGATACGAAACCAAAACCTCGTCGCCGTGCAGCACCACGTAAACCACCCGCAGGAGGTGGCGGGTTTCCACCAGCACCACCACCAAGCGGACTAACCCAAGTCGTTCAAGCACCTCAAGCAACGCAAGATGTTCTCCAGCAATCCAAGGAATTAAGAGAAATTGTTAATAAGTTACAAACGTCACCTGCCCAACAAACATTAAGGGGACAAGAGGCGGGAGGGCAACCAGAGAACCCACTGAACCCACGAGCATTTATAACTCGGCAAGAAGCAGACGACCGAAGCGAAGCGAACCTACAACGCCAAGCAGCGGCACAATTTAATATTTATAAAAAGATACGAGATGTTGAAACTGGACTGTTAGAAAGTTACGCCCTTGAAGAGGCACGAAGGCAAGAGGAGATGAGTGAGGTATCTTCAACCACTGGGTCTCTCGCTGGTTTCACCATGGCGGAAACAACAAGAACAAAACACTCCCACGCACTGAACCCAGACGTTCCAGAAGCAGCAGCAAGAGCAGCAGAAGTGCATGAACCAGAACAACCACAAGTTGCCCAGTTAGTCGCAGAAGCGGGGAGAGGTCGTGGTGCTGGTCTTACCGAAGAACAAAGGGAAACAATCCGTGCTGATATTGTAAGGTCTGGTATGTCAATAAACGAGTACAACTTATCAGGTCGCAATCCGATTGGAGCAGGTGCTATATCAAAAAATACTCTCAATTCTCTATTCCGTGGAACTGGCGGACTACGAGGATATAAAGAGCGTCAAGGAAATTAAATAAATATCTTTACATAATTTATAATGGAGAAATTACAGATTATGTCTTGTGATTCATCGATGAATGAGTATGCTATCGTTCTCTCTCAAAAGTTAGGTCTCCCACTGGTTCAAGGCGAGATAGCACCAAAAGACGGCGACGTTTACATTGTTCTTGGCGGTCAATATGCTACTCAAGGTCTTATCAATCTACAGAAGAACCATAAGGTAGGTTTTATCATCTATAACAGCGAGACCGTATTCCGTGATAAGTTCTACCTGCAGTTGCTTAAATCAAACCCCGTATTTGACTGCGAACAAAGCACCACCGATATCCTCAAGAAGGAACATGGCGTCAATGTCCTATCTCATTTCTTTTATGAGTTTATCAAGGTTGAAGGAACAGATCGCCCAGTAGATATAGGCATTATATCCAAATCAGAAACCGACCTTGTTGAGAGATTACAGAAGAAGTACCCCGATAAGAAAGTGAGTCATGTTTTCGTCAAAGATATTAAGAACCCACAGAACCTAAAAGAGATTATGTCATCGTGCAAAACATTCGTGAATGTCTATGAGGGCAGTTTCAATTCATACATGGTAAATCAGGCGTTGGCGTGTGGTTGCCGTGTTGTATCTCACAATCAAGCAGACAGTTACACCCTGAAGTTTTATGACGAATATGTGACCACAACAGATATCATAGAAGAACACGATTTCAACAGCGAGGAGGATTTTAAACCATATGACGAGTTGATAAAACAATTAACTCGTATGATGACTGGGCATAACCATTCGATCATTTCAAGAATTATTAAATGTTGATATATTATATAATGTCGTTCAGCAATAACGTATTTGGCGGTGTACCGCAATCAGAATTGGTATTCAGCACTACGAACGTATCAAGCGATAATGCCTCCTTCATCAATTTATCAGTTTCAGATTCAGCAACCATCACCAACCTAACGACGATAAATTGGTCGCAACCTAATCTCAACGCATCAACCATAGTGACCGATACGCTCGTCGCTACAAACACGTCTGCCGTGAATCTTGATGTATCAGGAGTCATGAACGTCAGCGATTTAAATATTAGTGATCTGAACGTAAGCGATATAAGCGTATCAACCCTCAGTGTCGGCGACATAGTTATAGATGAGGCAGAAGTAACTACCCTTCGGTTTGATGATGTGACCAACGCCAATTACAGCGAGATGCAACGAGACAACGACACCCTCACAATCGCAGGAGGATACGCCAATGCACAAGGAACAGAGTTCACAGGGGATATAGCATTCACTCCATATAACCTCTCCAACGCCACACCACCGAGCAATGTGGTTCAGGCATCAGACGGCAAGGTCTATATCCCCAATATGTCGGCATTAGGTATCAACACCTCAAATATAAGTGTCACAACTTTAATCGATACCAACCAAATAACAGCGACAGGATTAGGAGTATTCAAAAGCACACTCGCCGTGATGAACCCAACATCACAGACACAGAACTTTTTTTGGAACACGCAAGGGACAACAGCATTTCAACTGGGTAATCTCGCAACAGTAGATTTCAATATTGGAAACGATGCATCTAATCCAAATAAGGGAATTATCGTAAGAGGCGGCACAAACTCATCGGTTGAAATCCCTATC
>Ga0208434_1000568_pt1 | contig 17150 bp, 16 predicted proteins | sample 13_taG_FD_184086 | JGI IMG/M metagenome (GOLD analysis project Ga0208434, IMG submission 184086) | Marine viral communities from the Subarctic Pacific Ocean - 13_ETSP_OMZ_AT15268 metaG (SPAdes) (version 2) | ecosystem: Environmental > Aquatic > Marine > Oceanic | place: Pacific Ocean | collected... | reverse complement strand
GGTACAGTAGAAGTATTAAATAGTTACTCTTCAGGTGGTATTAATGGTGATTATAGTGGTGGTATTTGTGGTTCTTATGCTGGTAATTCTGGTACAGTAACAGTATCAAATTGTTACTCTTTAGGTAATATGAATGGTGAAGGTGCTGGTGGTATTTGTGGTTATTATGCTGGTAATAATAATGGTAAAATAAAAGTATCAATTTGTTACTCGTCAGGTGCTATTAATGGTCAATATAGTGGTGGTATTTGTGGTTATTATGCTGGTAATTCTGGTACAGTAGAAGTATTTAATAGTTACTCTACTGGTGATATTAGTGGTAATAGTGGTAATAGTGGTGGTATTTGTGGTTCTTATGCTGGTAATTCTGGTACAGTAACAGTATCAAATTGTTACTCGTCAGGTAGTATTAATGGTCAAGATGCTGGTGGTATTTGTGGTTCTAATGCTGGTGATAATAATGGTATAGTAACAGTATCAAATAGTTACTCGTCAGGTGTTGTAGATGTAAGTGCTGGTGGTATTTTTGGTGGTAATGCGGTTGGTACAAGTGAGTCAAAAACTTATATAGCAAATGGTTCTTGGAATGATATTACTGCTAGTAATATTTTAATAGGTACTCCTAAATATAGAAATGGTAATGTATTATTAGAACCAACGGGTAGTGTATGGACAGATATATCAGCAAATGATAATAACGTTCCTTGGGTCTTAAGTGTATATTATTCGCCACCAGTGCCAATATGTTTTCCAAAAGGAACGCCTGTAAGTACAGACCAAGGAGAAATAGCTATAGAAAAGATAAATAGGTGTAAACACACAATTCGTGGAAAACGTATTGTTGGTATAACAAAATCAAGACCTTTACAAAAAGAGATAGTGTGTATTGAAAAGGATGCTTTATATAAAAACGTGCCTTCTCGAAGAACAATAATAAGTAAAGAGCATAATGTTTTTTACAAGGGTAAAATGATAAGGTCAAGGGAACTGGTTGAATTATGTGATAATGTTAATATGATTCCTTATAATGGAGAAATTCTGTATAATGTTGTGTTAGATACGCATGATAAGATGATGATAAACAATTTAGTTTGTGAAACATTAGATCCGAATAATATAATGGCGAAGATAATAAATAAAAATTGGTCAAGTAAAGAAGTAAATGAAATTTATAATAAATTAACAAACATAATAATAAATAATGATATATCAAGTTTTAAAAAGTTGAGAATGTCATTATAATAAGTAAAATATAAGTGTCTCCTCTCTGCGCAGGTGATTTAGGTGTTGGTATAGAGTCGGTCCACATAGTAAGAAGTCTTGAAGTTATAAAAGTCTTTAAAAAAAATAGCTGTGAAAGTAAACGGATATAAAATATATAGTTATAAATAATTATTAGCATAATAGTGAAATATTTAATAATGATAAAGGTTAATTTTGAATTGTCCTGGTTTAAATTTGTGTAGGTGCAAGGTGGTATATTTATTTTTAATTGTGTCATTGTTAAGTTGATGAATAATATCAGTATGTATAATTTTGTCAAATATTTTCTGTCCAGCTTTGGCTTTAAAAAAAATTGCTTTGCGTTTTAGAGAGCAGTGTATACAAAAACAACCATTATCAATATAATGTTGATAATCAATGTCATTAATATATTGATTTTCTAAGCACAAATTCATATAAAAGTTAAATTCATTATAAGTATAAGGTATAAATGTATGAGTAGTTTTGGAATATAAATTATTCAAATACTTATTTCTCTCAAGTTCATTGTAATAAAAGTTGAAATATTTATCATTTTTAATAAGTTGAATGTAGTTAATAGGTATTTTATATTGATGTTTGAATGTGTTATATAATGTTCCAATATCTTTGTCTTGAGTTTTATAATCATGAATAATAACAATATCCCTTTGAAGTATTTTAGAGAGAATGTTGCTCCATAAATGAGAATCACATAAGCGAAGTTTAATATACTTAATTTGATGAATGATTTGTACTGTATATTTATTTTCAAAATCGAATTGTATAGGTTGAGTAATATTATATTTGTCAAAATAATGATCGCCATTTTCAATATGAGGAAATAATTTATTAAATCTATCAGTGATTCGGTGAATGGAGTATTTAGTTATATTGTCTGGAGTATTATTGAAATGATATGGTGAAATTTTTTCAAAAAATTCAGAGATTTTTCTCTCAAGCGGTGTTCTATACACATCAATCACATAAACATTTTTGCCTTGATTAGATAGAAACCTAATGATATCATTAATGTTGACATTATGAATTCCAGTTAATACAGTTAGCATAGTTTCATCGTGAATATGAATGATGTTATAATTTTTACCAAGAGAAACTCTTAATGATGTAACTAATGTGGTTGACCCAACTTTTGGCGGAGTATATACGAAAATATAATTATCAGTTGATATATTGAATAATTTATGAATTGAATCAGCAATATTTGTGTCCATATAATTATATAATTAAATAAAAATAAAAAATAAACTTTATATAAAGTGAGTATAGATTAAGCTAAATAGATGGTGTAGGTCTAAATGTAAAAAGGAGGTATAAAATAAATGTGTTATAGTTTGGCTCCACCTTTTAAAAGGTGGAAAAAATATAAATTTTAAGTGATAAAGAGTAAGTATTAAAATAAAAAAAAATTGATAGTGTGTAATGGTAAGTAGTGAATAGTATCGTAAATACGAAATAAAGCTATAAGCAATATCAAAGTTCTTGTCTTGAAAATGATGTGTGAGTCAGAGTTTAACGCAGGTATGTATGTCTCAGATCGTCTGAGTCGTGAGTTATCGAATGTGTGTCAAGATGTGAGTATGCGTTGTGTGGGTGTGTTGGCAGATAAGTACGGTTTCAACGCAGAGGAAGAGATTCGTTTGTTGGGTCTGTCAACGATAAAGATGGAACGTGGTAAAAAGAAGGTTGTGAAGGAAAAGGTGGTAGTAGCAAAGCCACGTTTCCCTCTGCCTTACAGCGGTGAGTTCAATGATTCGTTGTGCTACGCATTACGTCAGAACAATGGTTTATACACTCAATGCAATGGTAAACGTAATGAAGATGGTAGTTTCTGTAAGGGTTGCGAAACTATGTTGCAAAAGTCGGGTAGTGAAGAGCCGGAATATGGTACGATTCAACAGCGCATGGCAACGGATATCTTCGAGTACACTGACCCAAAGGGGCGCAAACCAGTAGCGTACACAAAGGTCATGAAGAAGCATAAGATCACCAAGGAAGATGTGATGGAAGAAGCAGGTAAGTTTAATATAACTGTTAATGAAGCCCATTTCGTAGCACCAGTAGATTGTGTGAAGCGCGGACGTCCAAAGTCTGAAAAGGAGGAAAAGCCTAAGGGTGCGAAAGGTCGCCCAAAAAAGGAGAAAAAGGTCATTTCGGTTGAAGATGGTGAATGTGAGGACTTGTTCGCAACTTTAGTAGCTAATGCGTTTAAGGAGGAAGATGGTGCTGAGGCTGCTGCGATGGCTAATAGTGATGAGTCTGCGAAGAAAGAAAGGGAGGATAAACTGGCTTCAGTTTCAGCGTCAGTAGCAGCGGCCAAGAAGGAAGCAGAGCGCTTGGAAAAGGAAGCAAAACGTTTGGCAAAGGAGGAAGAAAAGGAAGCAAAGCGTCTGGCTGCTGAGGCGGCAAAGAAAGAAAAGGAGGAGAAGGCGGCTGCTGAAAAGGCTGAGAAGGCGGCCAAGAAGGAGGCAGAAAAAGAGGCAAAGGAGGCAGAAAAGGAAGTAAAGCGTTTGGCTGCTGAGGCGGCAAAGAAAGAAAAGGAAGAGAAGGCGGCTGCTGAAAAGGCTGAGAAGGCGGCCAAGAAGGAGGCAGAAAAGGAGGCAAAGGAGGCAGAAAAGGAGGCAAAGCGCCTAGCTGCTGAGGCTGCGAAGAAAGAAAAGGAGTCAAAGTCTGCGAAGAAAGCAGCTGCTGATGAAGACGAAGAAGAAGAGCCTGATGTCGTCAAGAAAATCGAGTTCGAGGGTAAGAAGTACTTGAAGTCAAAGAAATCAGGTATTTGTTACGACTACAGCGAATACGTTACAAATGGTGAACAGGTTGTGATCGGTAAATGGAATAATAACACGAACAAAATCGAATTCGAAGCGTCTGAAGAAGAAGAAGTTGAAGAAGAGTATGAATAAATTATAAGCGTATCATGTATCATGTGTTGTGTTGTGTTGTAATATTTTAACTATAAATAAAGTGAGACCATTTAAGGTCAATATCTTTTTTCATTGCTGTCTGCTGCTGCTGAAAGTGCTTTACATTGATGTAGTGAATAAAAAATAAATTATACACCATATTTGCCTTTGTTTATGAAATAAAATTGTATGAAAATTATAGAGTAAATTTGGTGATAACACACTATTAATTAGCTGCTGATTCCTGCTGCTGAAAGTAGTTTACATTGATGTAGTGAATAAAAAATAGATTTGAAACTATATTTGGCTTTTATGAAATAAATTTGTATGAAAATTATAGAGTATATTTGATGGTAACACACTATTAATTAGCTGCTGATTCCTGCTGCTGATAGGGGTAAACCAAATTTTTTCTCTCAAACTATATTAAACCAAAGCATCTAACTCTTCTTGAGTCGAGAATTGACATTCTATATGGATAATAATATGATGTGTTAGAGTATCATCGTCATCACTATCATTAATAGGGCTCAAGGTTTTAAAAATACCTGAAAAATTTTGTTGAATATATTCGCTAAGGGGTTTGATAACTGTAAAGAACATTTTATTGAGAGTTTGATAATATATGTTTAATATTAAAATACTTTTCAATTTTAATTTAAAATTGAAATTGAAATTTAAAAAATACTATTAATAAAATTTATACAATGTTAGCAACACCGATTCGTGAATTTTATAGAAACTATACTATTACAAATTCAAATGATGAAGAACATATATCAAACGGAAGATGTCCTAATTATGCGTTATCATGGTTAAAATCAGAACATACAGTTTATTGGCCAGAAAATCATAATTATTTTATAGGTAACGGTTTAGAAATAAATGATGGAACAAGAAGTTTGAGAGAAATTTTAAGTGAAAGATTATTAAATGGTATTAGTTCTAAATATATAATATTTTGTGATCTGGATGGTGTTCTAGCAGATTTTGAACAAGGTATTAGAAATAAATTTAATAAAAATGTTGATGAGCTTAAATCAGGAATGATGTGGGGTGTAATAAATAATTCAAACACATTCTTTGAGACGCTACCTTGGATGCCAAGAGGAAGAGAATTATGGTCGCAAATAAAGAAATATAATCCTATTATATTAACAGGTGTTCCAAGGGGATGTTCTACATCTTCTGAACAAAAAATAAGATGGTGTAAGAGAGAATTGGGGCCAGATGTACAGGTTATAACTTGTGCTTCAAAAGATAAACCAACTTATTGTGTAGATAATTCTATTCTCATTGATGATAGGTTTGATAACTTAAATGGTTGGACGAATAAAGGTGGTAAATCTATTCTATATCTTGAAGAACATTTAGATGAGATCGTAGAGAGAATAAATAGACACATGGTGACAACCTTGCCATCACCTTAAACCTTATCTTTGATTGTAGTGACCTTAGAAATATTCTTAATAATTTTTTCATTCTTATTTTGGTCTAAAGTCATCACTTCTACAACCATCTTATCATATTTATCTGATACTTTTGAATAGGCATTCTTATATTCTGGATATTTCTCTCGAAACTGTGGAAGTAATCTTATATTTTTATCTGCTACTTTTGTAATTGCTTTCCTCAAGTTGGTTTTATTATCATCTTCTTTATTCCATTCACCTTGATCTTTTACATACATTGTTTCTCTTTTCTTGTCTGTGCAATGTACTGGTCTTTCTGTTTCATCTAAGTTATTTAAGTTTTTCACTATTATTTTGGAAATGCCCTCTACATATCCAAGTTCACCTACTTCCATCAAATCATTAAGCTGTAATTTTATGGAATCAACAAAATCAGTAATGTTCATCGCATTTTTACAGGTCTCGTTTAAAAAGAAATTAAGGTTGAAAGCTTTGTTATGTGAATTGGTGTGATTAGTATTATGACTATTGTTCATCGTTCCATTCTTTACAATTTCTAAAAGTTCTTTGTTTTGATTAATTAGCATCATAAAGAATTCTTTGTCAAATTTTATTTCGTTTTTAGTTTCTTCTTGTTTGTTTTGTGTTTCATCTTGTTCTTTTTCTTCAATAATATTGTAATTTTTATATGTGCAAATTTTTTTATGTCTATAATAACTGCTATCATGAGTATATGATTTTCCACAATTACATATAAATTTTTTTTGGGATAAATCTACTAGCATATTACTAGCATCTACTAGCTTCTTGTGTTTTGCTGTCAAAATATGTTTGTTAAAATCTTTTTTACTACTTGTTTTGTAGTTACAACATTCACAGAAATGTTTTTCAGGATTTTTTAGGGATTTTATACTAGCCATTCTCCTTAATATATGCTAGGAAAAAATCCCTAAATAGTTTTCCGCTTAAAAAAATAAAAAAATATCATAACAAAAATAAAATTTTATGGTAAAATTTGAGACCATAATTTTTCATTATCAAGTCAAAATTTTCGGTCAGTAAGAGTAATTTGGACAAGTCAATTTTGGACATTTTTTTTGTCCATTTTGAAAAAGTTAAAACACTTTTGATTTTTTGAAAACAGTGACTTTTAAATAATAAATTGAAAAAGGAACTTAAAGCCGAAGCAAACAATATTGATCTTTCTGTTTCATGTTAGTTATTTTAGTTTTTTACTATTATTTTAGAAATTAATCCTGATTATATTATATTATATTATATTATATTATATTATATTATATTATAATGTCATCATTAAATTTCAGTAACTTTATAAGTAACCTTAATGTAACATCAACACCTAATACGGGTTATGATTTAATAGCTATTTCGTCAGATGCGAGTTCAAGTGGCTATTTGTATTTAGGTAGTTTGTTGATACAATGGGGAACCACTGGAAACTATGATTCGGGCACTGGGCATATGATAGATTTAAACGTATCATACGACAATGCAACTGATTATATGGTTACAGGAGTTCCTTTCTCTTCTGAATCAAAAGACGGCGTTGGTATTACAATAGTAACCAATAACCAAACCAAAAGTGAATTTCAGATACGTGTATGGAAAACCAACAACACAAATAAGACGAATGTAGGTATAAGCTGGGTTGCGATAGGGAAAAAACCGTCTGGATATCCTACTTCTTAAGTTAATAAAAATAATTGAATTTAATCATTAATTATTGTAACTTTGAAAATACTCTTAATAATTTCTCATTCAAGTGTGTATTTTAAATGAGAATATGTGTAAATAATAAATTGAAAAAAGAACTTAAAGACGAAGCGAAGCAAACTGTAATAAAATTATTTAAAAAAAAATTGAAATGCTTTTACACCAATTTAGAAATGACATCAAATAATAATATATAAGATGTTTAACAACGATTTAATTTGCCAACCAATCAATAGCTGGGTTTATAATCCTGGTAGTAAACGAACTGTGTTGTGTTCTAAGTGCGGTAGATCTGGTCACAGTACGTCGAATTGTCCTTATAAAAAATAAAAATAAAAAATTTGGATAAAATAAATTATAAGCTGCTGACTGCTGCTGCTGATATTCCATCTAATATATGTAGTATAAAATTCGACACAAATTAGCATGACTATTTAGCTGTTAATTTGTGGCTGATAAATACACTTGGGTTGTCCTCTTGATTGCCCTCTATTTATCTTTGATTGTAGTAATCTTAGAAATATTTTTAATAATTTTTTCATTCTTATCTTGGTCTACAGTCATAACTTCTACAACCATCTTATCATATTTATCTGATACTTTTGAAGAAGAATTCTTATATTCTGGATATTTCTCTCGAAACTGTGGAAGTAATCTTATATTTTTATCTGCTACTTTTGTAATTGCTTTCCTCAAGTTGGTTTTATTATCATCTTCTTTATTCCATTCACCTTGATCTTTTACATACATTGTTTCTCTTTTCTTGTCTGTGCAATGTACTGGTCTTTCTGTTTCATCTAAGTTATTTAAGTTTTTCACTATTATTTTGGAAATGCCCTCTACATATCCAAGTTCACCTACTTCCATCAAATCACTAAGCTGTAATTTTATGGAATCAACAAAATCAGTAATGTTCATAGCATTTTTACAGGTTTCGTTTAAAAAGAAATTAAGATTGAATGCTTTGTTATGTGAATTGGTATGAGTATTATGTGAATTGTTAGTATTAGTATTAGTATTAGTAATACCATTTTTGACAATTTCTAAAATCATTTCCTTAATTTCCTTATTTTCTTTCATAAGGTATTCAATTAATACTTCGTTTTTATCATTGCTTGTTGTATTATTTACAATTTTTTCGTCAAACTTACAGACCTTTTTGTGTTTCCATAAACCAGATGCATTGGTATAAGTTTTTCCACATTTACATTCATATATGGCATTTTTCTTAATTTCCGCATTTTCCATTTCATTTCCATTGACACGACCAGTATGTTTTTTGGTATTAATATGTATTTCATAATTGCTTTTTTTATAGCATTTAAAGTCACAAATACAACAATAGAATTCGGCATTTTTTGGCATTTTATTTTTTTCCATTTGTATAATATATGGAAATATTAAAAAATGCCTAAATCCTTTTTATAAAAAAAATAAAAAAATATCATAACAAAAATAAAAATTTATGGTAAAATTTGACACCATAAATTTTCATTATCAAGTCAAAATTTTCGGTCAGTAAGAGTAATTTGGGCAAGTCAATTTTGGACATTTTTTTTGTCCATTTTGAAAAAGTTAAAACACTTTTGATTTTTTGAAAATAGTGGATTTTAAATAATAAATTGAAAAAAGAACTTAAAGCCGAAGCGAATCAAATTGTAATAAAAGTATTGGAAAAAATTGAAACAAAATTAGTGCTACATCATGAAGGTATAATTATATATAAAAAATGGGAAGCAAATTCTCTGTCGAATCAGATGCTGAAGAGCAATCAAAGAGGACATTAAAAGCAGCTAGAAATTACCACAGAAGAATCAATGAATATCATTACGCATATCATGGATGCTATAGAGACTATATAGAGTGGTGTAATGAACAATATGAATTAGAATGTTTACCAGCGTATCGTGGTAAAAGTAAAGGTGAAAAACGCTATGACAAGTGGGGTAATGAAATATAAATTAAAAATTAATCTTTTGATTAAGGAGAATATTATTTAATTGCTCTATTTCTCTCGAGCCATTAAACACAAACAAATCAGGAAAGATAGCATGAACCAAGAAATAAAGAGATGCCTTAAATGATGTAAAGGAATAAGACGTAGCATGAAAAAAATGCTGTAAATATGTTTGATTAACCTGAGTCAAGTGATGTGACATATATAATATAAATATAAAAAAAGTAATTGGTCAAAAGTAGACCCCACTTTTCTCTTTTTTTAAATTACAAATATTAACTGAAAATTTCACTACTAATAATACGCTTACCTTCTTGAATATCGTTAACATAGTTGTCCATAGTCTTAGACGTGATTTCGTCATCATCAGTAACAAACGAAGACATTTGGAAACGCTCAACATAAACAGGCTTAGTTTGTCCAATACGATGGCATCTGGCGATGGCTTGGTCTTCAATAGCAGGGTTCCAATGAGGTGAGATGAAGTATATCTCGTTGTAATTCTCTTGTAGATTTAAGCCCTCACAACCGGTTTGAATTTGTAATATAAGTGCTTCGTTTTTCTCTCCAAGAATAGAGTGCCGTTTGCCATTGCTGGTTCTACCGTCAAAAGTAGCTACTGTAGTCATCCCTCCATCGCGTAATCTGTTGGCAATCTCGTCAATTTCTTCGCGGAAATGACAGAATATGAGTTTTCCACAGCCGTTACCTTTGCGTTTGAGTATAGAATTAACAGCGGCATCTAACTTGCTGGAATGGTCAAACGCCTCTTTATAAGAAGAATAATCGGTAATAACGCCCTTTTTAACAAGAATATCGAGTGTTTTAGTCATCAGCTTAGGATAAACGCAACTCTGTTTAGCTCTTAACATGAGGGAAAGAATGCCACGATTTGCGAATGTAGACAGCATTTGGCAGTTAAGAGATTTGTTAGGATTGCCATGACTGAAAGCTAAAGCGGAGTGTAATTCTTCAGATAAGTCCATCTCTTTTTGTGAAGTCCAATTGACGAGTGAATTGTCTACATGAATGTCGCTAATAATGACCCCAACCTGTTTTTTAGTTCGCTTCAATATGAAGGAGCGTGCTAAAAGTGTCAAATTAGAAGAGTCGGTGTAGAAGCTTGCTGGCAATCCAATGAGAGCACATAAGCTGTAAAAGTCCTTCTTGCTATTCTGTACAGGAGTGCCAGAAACCAACCACTTAATTTTACTAGGCAATAGACGTGCGCCCATATATAGAGTAGTTTTATGGTTTCTTAGATGATGAGCCTCATCAAATATAATGCGTCCCCAAGGCACTTTGTGTAGCATAGTTAGGTCCTGACTTTTTTTGCTTATTCCAATAGCCCCATAAGTCGATATGACAATAGGAGCAGTAGATAGTTGCTGTAAGGTAATGGTCTTCTTCTTGTCGCCATGATAAATAAGAGCCTTATGACCAGTGGTTTTATATATTTGGAGGGTCCATTGGTCGATGAGAATTGGTGGCACTATAATAAGTGTATGGGCGACAAAATTGCTATATATCAAACCAATCATAAGAATAGTCTTTCCCAAACCCATTTCGTCAGCAATGAATCCGCCGCGAACCCCATCCTGCGGGTCAACTCTGAGTTCGTTATCAAGGCACCAACGAACACCGTCATATTGATAGTCTTTATGTTCCATACCACCCTTGTCCAAGTACTTCTTGAACATATCCATACGCGTTTCCATAGTAATTGTTGTCATTTTTAAAAATCATGTGAATGGTGCTTAGCTATTAATGAAATAATTTTAAAAAAAGTATTTCAATTTTAAAAAATTAATATTGTTTTTGAAGTCAACTAAAAATTTATATTTATATTATAATATATATTTTTAGCGAGATGAATATCCTTATTTAAAAACAAAAAATTGAAATGATTTTGAATTAAGTAGTTAAATATACTGAAATCTTTTAATCATTGATTAAATCAAGTCCTGAAAATGTCTTCTTCATACTCCATTCCTCCTCGTGATTTGATAATCCGTCGTATTGAAAAAGACATTTCAGAGAAATACATTGTAGATGTGTTTTACAAGCAGCATATAGCAAAGGTAAGATCTGTATTATTGATTGAAGATGGTTCGCAATATAATATGGCTATTGTAGAAATTGGTGAGTGGCACTCAGGTGTCGTAGCGAGTAACTTTGTTATGCGTCTACAAACGAAGGATTATTTCGCACGCATGGTTCATCGCAGCGATTACTATTGGACTGTTACAATTAATCCTAAAAAAACAGTGACATTTTCGCCATTATATTTTGAAGATAAAAAAGGTAACAATACACGTGCGCCGCCTTGTTCTGATGATGATGAATCGAATAACGACGAGCTGTTGGGCAAGTTCAGAAAGTTACAACACGAATACACAAATGCGTTTACCGAGCGCAAATTTACTACAAATCAAATTACCACAAATAATTTTGTTGATTTGGAGGAAAAGGTGATTTCCATGGAACAAAAATTGAAAGAGCGTGGTTTGCTTGATCCCAAAGCAACTTATCATATTAATCAAGTCTCTTCATAAGTATATGTGTTGTGTTATGGTATTATTATGTGATTTGTATTGTGTTATGTATTGTGTTATTATGTGATGTGTTATGATGTGACGTGTTATGGTGTGTAATTTAATTAAATACAATGTTATTATTTTTTATTTTTCCAAAGGCCCTTAAAATAAATTCAAAATAAATTCATACCATCATAAATTTAATGTTTGATAAGGGTTGCCCATAATTTATTTTTATTTTTCCAAAGGCCCTTAAAATAAATTCAAAATAAATTCAAAATAAATTCAAAATAAATTCATACCATCATATTATAGGAAGTTTTATTATTTATATTTTTTTAGCGACATTTAAAAAGGTGTAAAAATAAAAAAATTGAAATACTTATTTTAAATATAAAAAATACAACCATACGATCATCAAATTAATTCTAAAAGAAAGATGTCAAGAAATACTAATAATGTTAAGAAGCCGTACTGCAAGGTCTGCTACGATGCTGGTAAGTCTGAGCGCGAGTATACTAACCATTGGGTGAAAGACCTTAATGGTAAGACTACGTGTCCTACCTTGTTGAATACTGAATGCCGCTATTGTCACAATTTTGGCCACACAGCAAAGTTTTGTGACGTATTAGCCATTAGAAAAAAGGATACAAGATGGGAACATCCGCACAACGAAGTTGTTCATAAGGAGCAACCACAAACGAACTATCGTAGATCGCAGAATAGTTTCGCTGTTTTGTGCGACAATGATGTTTCGAATGAAGAGGTAAGTAATATTATTATTGATCACAGTGAACCTTTGAGAAACAGTTGGGCATCGATTGCTTCGAAGCCAAAGAAAATGACCCCTGTGACAAAACCAGGTGTTGTTACATTGACCGGTTGTGGAGTGAAGGCTTCCGAACCGACTGCTAAAACTCAAGTTGCTGAGATGGAGGCGCCTCCTTTTGTCCAAAAAAAATACATTCCAACAAGCAAGAGAAATTGGGCTGATTGGTCTGAAAGCGAAGATGAAGATGAAGACGAAATCGAAGATGAACTCTATTATTCAGACGACAATAATGATGGATGGTAAAGTAAAGTAAGTACTGAATATATTATATTAGCCAGCTATAAGTATTTGTTATGTAAATTAATTTTAAATAATCTAAAAAGGTGACGCCAATTGGTGGATATCCTTTTTCACTTTTTTGCTGCTGATATAGGTAAAAAATGTGCCACCAATTTAGACGGCAAATTAGTAAGAAATATAGATGGTGGTGATTATATGGTATAGGTCGTACTGTGTCAAGGTGCTATAATATAGTATTACTTACTAATACACATCAAATCTTAGATAAATATTTTCTACACATAAAATACAATTTGTAAGTCTATATGTTGTCCCAACTATATGTCGTCCCAAGAAGAAGAAGAAGAAGAAGAAGAAGAAGAATCGTCTAAATCATCATCTATTTTAGCTGCGGCTGATGCTAACTTTTTTCTTGCTTTTTTTACGCTAATAAACTGAAGATTTTTATCAAACTCATATTTAACAGTGTTATATGTAAAACTAATATCTACGAAAATATCATTACAGTATTTTACAATTTCCTCAATTTCTCTCAAAAACAAACTCATATCATGTTTTCCAGCATCAGATTTTTTTAAATTATCCATCAACCTAAATATAATATCGGTCATAGTCGTAATAGCAAGCTGTAAAACCTGCTCAATTTCTGTATTTTTTCGATTCTTTTTATCGTTGCGCTGGATTTGCTCCTTAAAACTATTTTCTGAAATATGATTCTCCAAATATCCAACTCGCAGCCATTGATTCCTTGTAACATAATCGGTTCGAAATCTAGGGATCTCTACACCATTAATATGTATAATATTCCTAATAATGTTAGAAATTTGCATCAAAGAATCAGAATAATTTTTGGTATCTTGTTTATACAAATCGGTATGTTTTGTTGCTAGACGAACAACTCTACCACAAGTATTATGATCGATCTCTCTACCACATTCAATATCACCATGATTTCTAGGAGCATTACCGTTTTTACGCTGCCATTCATAGAAGTGTGGATTATGAATATTATTCTCTAATTTCCCAGTTTTCCAACTGAACGCCGTATGACATTGTGTACACCACATCTGATCGCAACCTGATATTTTAAATATAAGGCTTTGACACTTTGGACATGGTTTTGAGTCTTTTGCGAGCATTTTAGCAGTCTCAATATTATTAGGATCACATGTATGTTCACAGTCTCTGTTAGGTCCCTTCAATTCATGACATTCAGGGCAAGACCATTGTTCACAAATCCCGCATTTCCATTGAGTGCTTAAAAATCCACGACATCCATTCGCTGGACATTGGCGAACAAAATGCGCCTTCTCATGTTTTTGAGTATCTATTCCATGATTAATTTGTCGTTCTAAATCTCTTTTCTGACTAGATAAATCATCAATTAATAAACAAATTTCTCTCAATTGTTTTCTCATAATATTTTTCACAGCCTTTTCTTCAACAAGATGTTGGGTACCAGGCATTAATGCTTTTTCCTGGTCAAATAAAACATTTTCTAAATGTTGTTTATATTTTGAAGTCAAGAACACATTAGTAAAATTTTCTCTCAAGAATTTTCTGGACCATTCTTTAGCGCAATCAGGTCTCATACATTTCGGTATAGTCTCGTTTAAAATGTATGTCTCACAGCAAGACCTACACACATCAAACCCACAATATATACAGGAAATTTTAGAGCGAGTGCTCTTATTATAATTGTCACAGCAAATATTACAGGACATTTCGGTAAACTTAAGTTAGATAATATTTGATATAGCTAACTTATTTTTTCAATAATAAATTCATTTCAATTTTAAAAAAATAAAAAATAAAAAATAAAAAAATAAAAAATTTATTGTAAATAATTTTTTATTTTTTAAATACTAAATCAATAACGCCATGTATCGCGAATATCAATTCCATTACCAATATTAGTATTAAAAAAATCAGTATGGATATCTTTTCCATAAAGTTTTTTAACATTATAATTTTTTTCAAATGTTTCATATAATTTTCGCTTACCTAAAATGCTTGTATTTTCATGGCTCTCCTTAGAACTAGAAAACTTAACAACAATATCCTGAAATGTCATATGAATAATTTAAATATTTAATTATGATGGTTTTATTGTAAAACAATTAAATGTTATAAATTTGTAGTTAACACAATTATATTATAAAACAAAAAAAATTGAAATACTTTTTAGGCTAAATACAAAGAGTATATTTGCCTTATTAACAATCTTTAAGATGAGCTTTCAAATTGATTTTAGAACTATGCCAGCCAACGTGCCGGTGCTTTGTATTCCTCGCGTTTATTCGAATATTAGTGAGACTCGTATTCGCGGTATTTTCGATGATTTAAATCTGGGTCAATTGGACCGGATTGACATCGTGAACAAGAACAGCGACAAAGGAGAAAAGTTTAACCGTGTATTCATTCATTTCCGTCGCTGGAATGATACCGAGAATGCAAACATCGCGCGTGAGCGTTTATTAAATGGTAAGGAAATTAAAATTATTTATGATGATCCTTGGTTTTGGAAGATCTCTGCCTACAGAGAAGTCGAGCGCAGACCATCCGCACCCAAAAATGCGGGCCAAAAACGCAAGCCAATTCTTCAGTTCGATGATTCGGATGAAGACAGAACTTCCAATGCTACTAATACCTCTTACAACAGACGCAGACCCGAAGACAATAGACGCAGACCCGAAGATAACAGATATCAAGACAACAGACGCAGACCCGAAGATAACAGACATCAAGACAACAGACGCCAAGATAACAGACGCCAAGATAACAGACGCCAAGACAACAGACGCCAAGATAACAGACGCCAAGACAACAGACGCCAAGACAACAGACCCGAAGACAACAGACCCGAAGACAACAGACCCGAAGACAACAGACGCCAAGATAACAGACATCAAGACAACAGACGTAGACCTGAAGAGGTGAAACAAAATCCAGAGCCAGAGACGCCTCCAATGGAAAAAGACAAAAACAAGATTGACTACGGAAATATGCCCATTCCCATAATCGCGAGGAAGAAAAAGTTGGCTATTCCAGTAGCCGAAGTGGTGAAGAAACCTCTAAAAATTGAAGACAAAGAAGACAAAGAAGACAAAGAAGACAAAGAAGACGGAGAAGACAAAGAAGACAAAGAAGACGGAGAAGTCGAATAATTTAACTTGTAGTAGTGTATAGTATATAGTGTAGTAGTAGTTGAATGATATATTTATGTATTTTAACCTTAAATATAATTAATTTTTTTTTGTTAAAAATATATTATAAACAAAATATAATATATATGGCGAGTAATGATAGCAACACAAAACTTGGAACTAATGCTTTACAAAATAATTTGGGCACAGATAATACTGCTATAGGCTTTAATGCCTCATATAATTTAGAAACGAGTAATAATACAGCTATAGGTTCACATTCAGCCTTTTTAACAACAACTGGTGAACATAATACATCATTAGGAGCAGCTTCACTTGCTAATAATACAACAGGTTCTTCAAATACAGCTATAGGTTCAAGTGCATTACAAGGACCATCACCAGATGGAGAATCTGTAGGAAATCTAAATACAGCTATAGGAGTTCAATCTTTATTTATAAATAACGGTAACCTAAATACAGCTGTAGGAGCATGCTCAGCAATAGATTTGTTGGGAGGTTCACATAACACTTTTTTAGGTGCAAAAACAACAGCAAGTCAACAAGGATTTAATAATTCAACAGCAATAGGGTATGGTGCTACCATTACAAGCTCTAATCAAATAATGTTGGGTGGCACTGGTACTAACGGAATATATCCTTCAGTTATGGTACCAGGGCTTATTCAATCATCAGGAGGTATAATAGGAGGAACTGGAAGTTTTACATCATTAGATGTGTCTGGAAATACAACATTTATTAATTTACCTATTTGTAATGAAACACCCACAGACTCCAATCAACTTATTACTAAAGGATATGCGGACGCACAATACTACCCAATAGGAGGAGGTATCACAGCTCAAACTGGCTCTACAGGTCCAACTGGTGATGCAGGTGATATATTTTTATCATCAACTACAGCAGAAGTAATAATCAATCCTATCTTAGGAGAGGATATATCATTAAACATAACTTCCGGACTATCATATATTTCAGGAAATAGTGTAGTTGTAGCAGACTCAAGTACACCTGATAATATGTTCGAAGGAGTAGTAATTTCGTATAACAAAGATTCTGGTGAAATCACAATAGGAAATATAATAAATATAACAGGAACATTTGG
>Ga0208434_1000565_pt1 | contig 17197 bp, 22 predicted proteins | sample 13_taG_FD_184086 | JGI IMG/M metagenome (GOLD analysis project Ga0208434, IMG submission 184086) | Marine viral communities from the Subarctic Pacific Ocean - 13_ETSP_OMZ_AT15268 metaG (SPAdes) (version 2) | ecosystem: Environmental > Aquatic > Marine > Oceanic | place: Pacific Ocean | collected... | reverse complement strand
GTCTCATAATAGGTCCTTGAAAGTTATCTTCTGGATCTGTTTCACATCCATAAAACCTAGTGTTATATAAAATTGAATTGAACTTCTTAAGATCGTATTTAACCTCTTTCATAACATCAACTAGATAAAGTAGCAATTTATCATTGCGACTCTTTCTTAGCTCGTCATACTCTGATATATTATTAAGATTGTCTATCAAAGCAAAACCAAATGCCTTATGCCAAAGTCTATTAACTATATTAGCAGTAAATGTAGGGTGGTCTTCACTTATCATCCATTGCGCGAAACTAGGTTGTAGTTTATTCCTTTTACGCGTCTCTTTAACTTTATCACCTACAGGTGTTACTGCTTTTATAACTTCTCCTGGATCACCATCTCTATACTTATAGTCATGTGGTAACGTAAGTACCTTCTTAAGATCACTATCTACATTATTACGATACCCACCTTGTTGCCAGAACTGACCTATCTCATTAAGAGCACCTTTTGTTTCTTTAGCTTTATCTGTTGCTTCTGCTTCCTTGCGAAGCCTTTGGTACTCCTTACGCAGACCTTTATCGCTTCTAGTATTAACAGTAGTAAAGAAGGCACTCATTTCATAATATTCCATCTGTGACCAATCATCGAATGGATGGTCGTGACATTGAGCACATGAAACATCCATACCGGCGAATGCTTGGAATGTATTAGATACATTATCAAGTAACATACCCTCATCTCTTAAAAAATAACCAACAGCAGGGTTAGAATATATTGTACCTTGAGCAGTTAAAATATTTTTAACTAGTATATTGTAGGGTGTATTCTTTTTAATTTCCTCTCTAACCCAGGTAATATATGTTTCACCAGATACATTACCGTTAAGCTTCTTCTTCAATCTAAGATTATCAGCGTAGAAGTTAAACATAGACTCATTATAGCCTTGAGAGTTAATAAGGTATTTAACTAACTCCCCTCTATCATTATATTTTTTAAACTCAATACTCTCCTCATATGTTGGTATCCTACCTACAATATCAAGAAAAGCTCTTCTAACAAATACATCATCAGATGATTTCTTAGGCATTGATAGTTTTTTATACTTTAAATCATTTGAAATGATTTTATCTATATTATTACTATGGTCAACTTCGAGGGAGAATAAGTTAACTGTAAGTATAGCAAATAGTGTTACAAACTTAACCATACATATATTTATAGAAATCACTTGAATAAACAAATCTTACATATAATATATTCGTATGGCAGTTAATAAAATTACTAAAAGAGAACGTAAGACAAAGAAGCGTCCAGGTGTAGTAGCTAAAACTAGAAGCTCAAATCACAAGCACTCTAAAAACTATCAGAAAAAGTATAGAGGTCAAGGTAAAGCGAGATAAAAAAAGCCGAGTTATAACTCGGCCTTGTTATTATTTAGAATAATATAACTTTCTTTCTAAATCCCTGTACCTTTTATCTGAATGCCAGATCTCCTCTTTTTGAGGAGTATACTGACCTTCTTTAGTCTGTATCGTTACTTCCGGGGTCAATACTATCGTAGAAGGTTGATATATGTTTAATGTACTGTTTTTCAGCGAGGAGCTGGGACTGCAAGAGGTCAGCGCGCTCAGTAGCAGCAGCGCTGCGCTTGTTACGCAAACTTTCAATTTCATTAATAATATCTTGTTGTTTGTTTCTAGATTCTTGAGTGATGTTATAGTAGAACGCCTTATTACGCAATTGCAAATAAGCACTTAACGCTGTTAAAGCAGTTTTAATTAAACCTAACATCTACTAGAATTACTTCTTAGCTTTCTTAGCAGCTTCTTTAGCAGCGGCTTTCTCTTTAGCTTTACCAATATTAAGCGCTAGTACTTCAATAACCTTATATACTTTGCCTAAAAATGTACCTTCCTTAGGAGTAGGTGTAAGAGCTGTAATAGATGATGCGAGAAGAACAGCTGCTGCTGCTACTCCGAACCATGGCTGATCTTGTACAAATTGTATAATAAATTCCATAACAATAATATTTAGTCTAGCCGTATCATTTTCCCAATTCTATAATAAATAGTTATATGTCTTTAGCCGATATTACAAAAACAATACAAGCCAAAGTAGGGGTAACAGCTGATGGGTTATATGGAAAAAATACCGCATTAGCTATTATTAAAGATTTGAATCTATCAAAAAAGGAACTTACTGAAATCATTCAACGTAAGGTTGGTTCCCTTCCTGATGGATCTTACGGTAATAATACAGCTAAAGAAATAGCAAAAGCTCTGGGTTTAGAGAAAGAAAAGGAACCTTCTGTAGTAACAACCGCTAAAGTGGATGGAACTTATCCTGAAGTTTTTAAAGCTTCGCCTAATGTTAGTAGCTCTCGTATTAAACCAGAAGGGGTAGTTCTTCACCATTCCTCTGGCTCTTACGGAGGTTCCGTTAGTTGGATATTGCAGGATGTATCTAATGTATCCTACCATTGTATAATTGATACTGATGGTAGTCGTACATCATTTGCAGACGACGACCGTAGATGCTGGCATGCTGGTAAGTCTAGATTTAAAGGGCGCGGTGGTTGTAATGGATTTCTTTTAGGTTTAGCTGTATCTGGTAATACTAAGACAAGAGAATTAACTGATGATGAAGTAGCTTCAGCTGTAGAGTGGTTATTACCACGCTTTGAAAAGTGGGGATGGCCTAAAGACTTATCAACTATAACTACTCATAGAGAGATATCACCAGGTCGTAAAGATGATGTTGATACGAGAGCGGAAGAAAAAATTAAAGCAGCACTTAAAGCTGCATTGTAGATTATGATTAAGAAACTAGACAAAAATAAAGTAAAGGTATGCTGTGGTAAAAAAGGTTGCCCAGTTGTTGAAAAAATTGATGAGGATCATTATAAGGTGACTGATGATGATGGTAATTCAATTATAGTTAAACAAGAAGAGCTCAAGTTAATGGGTGATGCTGTTACTACTATTAATGAGGATCAACAATTACTTAACGGGTAATGGCTGAAGTTGAAGATAAGAATCCGGAGAACGTAGAAGGTGCCTTCTACGTTGATGAACAATGTATTGATTGTGATCTTTGCCGAGAGCATGCACCTGATAATTTTCAACGAGAAGAAGATGAAGGTTACTCTTATGTCTACAAGCAACCTGAAAATGAAGAACAATATGCTCTTTGTATGGAAGCTCTAGAGGGTTGTCCTGTTGAAGCTATAGGTAACGATGGATAAGCTTATTTTAGCTACGTTAGCAGCTTATGGATTGTGTCATATACTAATGTATGGCACAATTTTTAATATACCGAGAGCTAAACTTACAAAAATAAAGTTCTTTAAAGAACTTCTATCCTGCTCACTATGTGTAGGATTTTGGGTAGGTTTAGCTCTTTCTACCTTTACAGAATATAATATATTTGTATTCGCTCTATATAGCGCAGCGACTTGCTATATAATAGATCGCTTAACTGATAAGCTTTAAAGAGACTTAACGTACTCTTTTAATTGACCTAATGAATGTACTGCGTACATCATATCGTCTTCGAGTGCTTGCTCTATGTACTCATCTATCTTATCTATAACGATTCGATTTTCAATATCCTTAACCAACACTTCCTCATCCCCGATTGGAGTTACAGTAGGTACTTGATAAGCTCCTGCTTCTCCTCGAGCGTAGTTGTTGCTTCCACCACCTGGATATGCTAGAGGTAGTCCTCCCTTACGAAAAGACGGATTCCCTTGTTGAGCTGCTAGCTGACCATCAGCCATAGTAGGGGTGAATTGACCACCATACTCTTCATATATTTTTTGAATTTCTTTATAATCGTCTTTCATATAATATAAAATTATAATTGCTTTGCTAATACTTTCTGTCCAACAGGTATGTTTTTCTGCGATGCGAGTTGAGCCATCACTGTAGCTACCTGTTTTAAGCCAGTCAAGAATTTAGCTTCAAGTTGTTTTAAATCAGCAACAGCTGTTTGTTTGTTAGATTCTGTTATATAGCTTTCCCATATCAGGTCGTTTTCACGTCTACTCTCCGTTACCGGTGCGTTAGTACCTCCTATAATCATACTATATAATTTTTCCTGTTGTTCTGCTGGTAAGTTTTGCATGTTTTGCTCCAGCACCTTTGTAATATCAAACTCTAATCCCCCAAGTTCTTCTTGGCTGGTGACGTTGCCTGTGTCTTGATCTATCACCGTAGTGGTCTTTATCTCGGATAGTATTATTTCATTACCATCTTTACCAGTTATGGAGGTCTTGATGTATGATTCAAATGTTTCTTCACCAGTAGCGGTAACCCCTGAGTCCTCCGTTATTATAGTTGTGTTATCAATCATTTTATCATAACTATCTATAGTCACACCTTCTAAATTGCTTCCCATCTCAAGACCATCTTGCATCTTAACGCATAACGAAATCTGACTAGCTGCCTGTTGATCTAAAACACCATCTTGTACAAGCTGGTCTAAATGATTATTAATCTCTGTATTATCAATTCCATCTCCAGCATATGCAGTATCCTGTAGTGCCTGTTCACTATCATTTACATTTTGCTCAGCTTCACTACCTGGTGAATCTCCACCACTTTGCTGTATTAATTCGTTGGCTAAGTCTCCTTCTCCTTCTGGAAGATCACTTAAAAGCTCAGTCGCTGAGCTAGTGTCGACACCTTGCAATGCACCTAACACAGTTATAGCCATCATAGCTAGTTTAATGTTACGAGGGTTAGCAGCTATTTTAAATAGTTTAGCTGCTGTTGGGTGCATCTTAGTCAGTTGTGCTTTTTTATTAGAAATATTAACGTATGCTCTATTATAAAGTTCCTGAGGATTATATTTATCAAACGCGTCTTTGACTTTAGCTCCAGCGTTCTTTACCATACTTGACACGTTATCCAAAATGCCTTCTTGAAGATATAACTCGTCAGTATTGAATAATACTTGCTCTATGTAAAGATCCATAGAAGTCTCATAACCTCTACTATTTTCATAAATTTGTTGAAGTTCAGTTAAATCCCGTTTCACGTAATTATTTAATTGAATGTAACAACTTATACACTATAATAGTATTATGCATAAACAAAAGGTTGGTTATGATGTTATAGATTTTTTATCAAAATCCTTAGCATTGAGATTTAAATTAAACGGTAGAGAGTTTACTCATGTTATTGGGTTATCAAGAGGCGGGTTACTACCTGCTAAGATTATAAGTTATGCGCTAGATATAGATATGCTTGTTTATGGTATTAATAGCTATAACGGTACAACGCAAAACGAAGAAACAAAAATTACGCAAACTGTTGATTTTGATGAATTAGATCAAAGTAGTAGGCTTCTTATTATAGACGATAAAGCTGATACAGGCAGGACGATAGAATTTATAAAAGATAAGATAGGTACAAAGTTTGACTTTGTTAGATATGCTACATTATTTGCAGAAAAGAGAGCGAAAAAGAAAGTAGATCATTATGGTGTTTTAGTACCAGATAATACTTGGATTGACTTTCCTTGGGAATAATTATAATAGAAACAATGGCTCAGAGAAAAGTACAGTGCTTAATAACTGGTAATAGTTATACTTTCGGTAAAGATTACTATCAGAAAAAGATAGCAGAATATAAAGATGAAGAATCGTTACGTAAATTTTTTGTAACTAAAAAGGCTCGAACGTATTTGAGTAGGGGATACTCTGTAAAAGAGATACGTAATATTTTAAATGTCGATGATCCGGATCTACCATCAGAAGACTCTCAAGATATAAAAGACATAATCGATCACCATAATTTAAATTTTAATGCCAATAATAAAAGAGCATTTAAAAATATTAACTTCTCTACACATAAATCAGATATAGAGGTATCGGAATTCATAAATACTATAAGACAATATGAAAACTAAAACATTCACCGTACAACAAGGGTCTGCAAGTACTGTTAAGGTATTTGATGCGCAGACTGGGTCCTTATATAGAATAATAGCTACAGGTGGTAATATAGTTTCTTCGCCTTACGTTTCTGGAAATACAGTTGCAGTTACAGTTGAGGTTGGTGGTAAGCGATTTGCAAAGACGTTTACTCTTCCGCATGGAGGCCTTCAATCTACAATGCCTCTTAATTGATATTTTAGTTTAATAACTTATAATATAGAAAATAAAAATGTCAATTTTCGAGGAACAACTGTCTCGCAAGCCTAACCATTACCCATGGACAGAGCAATTTATTGAATCTATGCACAATGGATTCTGGACTGATAAAGAGTTTAGCTTTACGTCTGACGTTCAACAATTTAAAACTGCGTTAACCGATCAAGAGCGTGAAATTATTGTTAGAGTTTTATCTGCTATTGGTCAAATTGAAGTAGCAGTAAAGAGTTTTTGGGCTAAATTAGGTGAAAATCTTCCCCATCCAGCGCTCCAGGACTTAGGTTACGTGATGGCTAATACTGAAGTAATTCATAATAATGCATATGAAAGACTTTTGACGGTTCTTGATATGGAGGATATATTTGAAGAGAATCTTAAGCTCGATTTCATTCAAGGCCGTGTTAACTATCTCCGTAAGTATACACATAAGTTTTATAGCAGTTCTAAAAAACAATACCTATACGCTTTAACTCTATTTACTCTGTTTGTAGAAAACGTATCTCTCTTCTCACAATTCTATGTTATTAACTGGTTTGCGAGATATAAAAATGTTTTAAAAGATACTGACCAGCAAGTAAAATATACACGTAATGAAGAGAACATACACGCTCTCGTTGGTATTAAAATTATTAATACAATCCGTGATGAAATGCCGGAGTTATTTGACGAAGAGTTAGAAGAGCGTATACGAGGTGAAGCAGTAGAAGCATTTAAAGCAGAAGCGAAAATTGTTGATTGGATGATTAACGGTATTAAAGAGCCAGGTCTTGATGCTGATACAGTTAAGGAGTTTATTAAGAATAGAATTAATTCATCTCTTGAACAAATAGGATTTAAAACGGTATTTGAAGTAGATAATGATCTTTTAGAAGCTACAATGTGGTTTGAAGAAGAACTTCTTGGTAATAATATGACTGACTTTTTCCACTCACGTCCTGTGGAATACTCTAAGAAGAGTCAGTCGTTTGATGAAGAGGATCTATTCTAAAAGATTATATTTATTATGAGTGACATATACTGGCTTAACGACGATTCTCGTAAGTTTCTCGAAAGAGGCTACTTACTACCTGGTGAAACACCTGAGCAGCGAATTATAGATATTGCGAATAAAGCGCAAGAGTATCTAGGTATTGAAGGCTGGGCAGATAAGTTTATAGATTATATGCATAAAGGGTTTTACTCTTTGTCATCACCAATTTGGTCTAATTTCGGCAGAGAGCGCGGCTTGCCGATCTCATGCTTCGGTTCCTATATACCAGATGATATGGAGAAGATTCTTGGTAAGATTGCTGAGGTTGGTACTATGTCCAAGGTAGGTGGCGGTACTTCAGCATACTTTGGCGACGTTAGACCTAGAGGAGCTGAAATCTCTACTGGTGGTACATCTACTGGAGTACATCATCAACTAACTGTATTTGACGCGCTAACAAATTACATCTCTCAGAGTAATGTAAGGAGAGGATCTTTTGCAGCTTATCTACCTATCGATCATGATGACATCGAAGAGTTCTTAGGTATCCGCGGTGAAGGTAACGCTATTCAAGATCTATCTATTGGAGTTACTGTTAGTAACGAGTGGATGGAGTCAATGGTCGCAGGTGATAAGCAGAAGCGTAGTATATGGGGTAAGGTTATTAAAAAGCGATATGAGTCAGGTTATCCATATATTTTCTTCTCTGATAACGCTAATGATAATGCACCTCAAGTATATAAGGATAAAGATAAGCGTATTCATGCTTCAAACCTATGCACTGAGATCTTTTTATCTGCAGAAGAAGATGAATCATTTGTATGCGATCTATCTTCTCTTAACCTTGCTAAATGGAAAGAGATTGCTGAAACCGACGCTATTGAAACTCTAACATACTTTTTAGATGCTGTTATGACTGAGTTTATTAATAAAACTAGAGGTGTTAAGAACATGGAATCGCCTCATAAGTTTGCTATGACACAAAGAGCTCTTGGTATAGGCGTACTAGGCTGGCATTCATATTTGCAACAAGAAAGTATAGCCTTCGAGTCTATGGAAGCTAAGCTCCAAAACTCTCTCATCTTTAAGACTATTCAAGAAAGAACAACCGCAGCTTCTAAAGAAATGGCTATTGAATATGGTGTACCATCTCTTATGGAAGGTTATGGTTTACGTAATAGTTGCTTAGTAGCTATTGCTCCTACCACCAGCAGCTCGTTTATTCTAGGTCAAATCAGTCCTTCTATTGAACCTCTTAATAGTAACTACTTTACAAAGGATCTTGCTAAAGGTAAGTTTACCTACAAGAATCCTGAACTTACTAAAGTCCTTACTTCTTATGATAAGAATGATACTATAACTTGGAGAAGTATTCTACAGAAGGGAGGCTCAGTCCAGCATCTTAAGTTTCTTACAGAACATGAGAAAGAGGTCTTTAAGAATTTTGGTGAAATTACTCAAAAAGAAGTTCTTATTCAAGCCGCTCAACGACAGCCTTATATTGATCAAGGCCAGTCTATTAATCTTCAAGTACCGCCTAAAACACCACCAAAAGAGGTTAATGCTCTTTTGGTTTGGGCGTGGGAAAATGGTATCAAGTCCTTATACTATCAGCGAAGTGCTAACCCTGCTCAAGAGCTAGCGCGGTCTATAAATGAATGCTCTACTTGCGAAGGATAACAATTTTAAATATATGAAATGGAAATACAATAACTCTGAAGAAGAGTCACAAGAAAAGCAAGTACAGTTTATAGTTAATAGTTCGGCTGCCGGGGGTGGTGGTTCTGTAACTAGAGTAGTCGAAAATAATGTATATTTTTATGGTGATGTTACAGAAAGTAATGCGCTTGAACTTAACTCTACTTTATTTGAAGTAGATAGAAAACTTAGTATAACAAAGGAATTTCTGGATGTTAATCCAATTATTAATTTAAGAATTAATTCTTACGGTGGTTCACTATTCGCAGGACTAGCTACAGTAGACTGTATACGAAATCTCAAGAGTGATGTGTATTCGCATATTGATGGTGCAGCAGCTTCAGCAGCTACCATTATATCGACAGTATGTAAGAAAAGATATATTGGTAAATATTCTAAAATGCTTATTCATCAACTCTCTTCTTTAGCATATGGTAAGTATACAGAGTTAGAAGATGATATGGAGAATAATAAGCATTTAATGGATACAATTAAAGCGATTTATAAAGCACATACAAAGATGCCTATGAAGAAGTTAGATGAAATTCTAAAGCATGATCTTTGGTTTGATGCTAATAAATGCTTACAGCTAGGCTTAGTAGATGAAATTAAGTAAGGTTACTGAGGTACTTTCTTCTCATTTACCACTTCTCTAGATTGGGTTGAATAGCCGTTTCTGTTGATACCCTCACCTATAGCTACATCTCTTAAACCTTTATGATCTTTCATTAGACGTAGAGGTAAGTTGTTAAAGTTATGGGAATGAGGGTAATTTAATATTAAATTATCAGTTGGATCTGCATATACAGGAAAGAAAGTACCTCCAATTTCACATTCACCAATCCTTAATCTTCTACCTTGGTCTGTGTTAAATTTACCAAGCAGTGTAGTAAATTCTGTTTGCTGTACTTCGCAAGGGGCGGTAATGTGGTGAGTAAATATTTCTCCAGCTGCGTATAAAGAGCCTGATGTAGTTATATTATTTTTAACTCCTAGACCAGGCTCTATAAACACTTGCTTATTAGATCTTATATTAATACCAGCTCCAGAATTACCAGCTGATGCAATTTCTATGTTCTCCGGGCTAGTTATAGATATACCATACTTAGCGGATATATCTACTTTACCCCCTAAGACCTTAGTGTGTGTACCGACAACTTCAACTGAGCCTGTTGACTTTAACTGCAAACCGCCGGAGCCTACCAGAACATTATATCTATTACCGACAGTTAAAGTATAATTACCCACGGGAAAGTTCATAGAGTTATCAACAGCCTCTACATGTGGTACACTACCCACATTTACAAAAGCTAGATTAGGGCCGACAACTACTTCTTGAGGTTGGGATCTACCAACCGTATCAACTCTGATAGACTGGTAATCGTTAAAAGCAGCTCCTACAGTTTGAGTCTTACCTCTTTTTATAAACTCAATTTCATCACCACCGTTACCTAATTTATCTTCTATTTCATTTAATTTTTCTTGTAAGTCTTTTATTGTATCTTTTAAGTCTTCATGCTTTTTCTCCGGTGGCCAATCACCGCCTTCTGTTGCTGAGTTTTTATCCGGACCTGCAGGGTAAGTTACATTACCAGATAGTATATCTTCAGTCTCCGGAGAGGTAGACTCTGGTGGTGTATCAGCTGTAAAAATTGGCTTAACATAAGCTGTGACTTCATCTGTATCTGAGTCTACTATAGCGCTGCCTGCATATCCTGTTACATCACCTCCACCGTTTTTCTTTGAATTAGTTGGGGTATACTTTTCTTCTTTAGTAGAATTATCACCCCTTGAACCACCTTCAGATGTTCGCTTTATTTGAAATAAGGCGTTATCTGCGGCCGCAGGTTTGTAAGTTTCTTTCCAGGTTGTAGCCGCCTCTAAATTAGAATCATTTACAAATCCTTTAAGAGAGTAAGTATTTTCCTGTACTCTTTCTATACTATCCTTACCAGTAAAAACGCTTCTATTTTTACCTACTGAGGTGAAACTATCATTAATAACCTTTACTTGCTTGTTATTAGTAGCTAACTCATTATTAACTAGATTATTTAAAGATATATTAGATCCACTATATTGCGATATTTTTATTTCTTCTCTATCTGTAGAGTTGTTAATATCAACAGCAGCGCCTTTTTGATTAAGTATAGACTTACTTCTATATTCTTGCTTTTCCTGTTCTAAACTATCACTCATCGCCTAATTTTTTTAAATTTTCAAATATACCAGGATAATCTAAAGTTTGCTGGGCTTCATTATCCGAATCAGTTAAAGTTACTGATTGTCTAAAGTCAATTCTACTACCTATATATACTGGAAAGTTTAAATCTCCACGGTAATGAAATACCCATACCTGCGAACCAACAGAAGGTAATCCAAACATTCCTTTGGCTTTATTAACATGATTGCTAGGTCTGTAGTTATAACTATAGGGGTTGTTACTACCTGAATAATTACTCTTTGGATCAGAAAAATAATCTCCTCCATTTGTACTAAAGTTTTCATATAAAAATGAGGGTCCAAAGCTTCCCGTATCTATAGAAGGGGGTTCGTCATTTTTATTATTTTTTTCGTAATCTTCTGTATTATTACTATCACTTATAGCAGCTAATTCTTCAACAGATTGATACCTTGCTGGTCCACTCTCTCCAAATATAGGAAAGCAAGGTTCCGCATATGGTAGTAAATTAGATATCTCTTCGAAAACTTTTGCATCTTTCCATACATCCTTTTCATTATTTGTACCAGGAAATCTAAAATTTAAATTACTATAATTCTTTAACCAATCATCTAGAGGTTGATTAGATATCTCAGGTATAAATACCTTTATACGGTAGAGCTTTTGAGGATCCCAATTCTTAACCACTATACCTTTATAGAAGTTAGTATCGTTCCTTTTATACTCTACCGCTGCATTAGAACCACGAACAAACATTATACATATTTAATCTTGAATATATGTAATACGTAGTTATAATACTGTATGCTTGTTAGTCATGAATCACCTATTAGTATCCTTGAGAGGTCTAAAACATATAACGACTATGACTATGCTCTGGTCCATTTATTTGAAACACAACCTGAGTATTATAACTTCTTTAAATGTTCGCTTGCTGCCGGTCGTGAGGTGTTGCTTGATAATTCGATCTTCGAGCTTGGAGAGTCTTTCGATCCTAAAAAATATATCAAATATATTACCGAGCTTAATCCTACTTTCTACATTGTTCCTGATGTTCTCGAAGATGCGCAAGGTACAATGTCCTCTTGGAATAAGTTCTTTTTGAACTATGGTTCTGATCTTAAAGGTAGAACTACTATTGGAGTTGTACAAGGTAATACCTATCAGGAGTTGGTAGATTGTTATAAGTTTATGTCTGATAATGCTGATTATATCGCTATATCTTTTGACTATAAATGGTATGAGACAGTAACTACAACTAATAGGTCAGGTCGAGAAGGAACTCTCGATCGCTGGGCAGCAGGTCGTCAGCATCTTATCTCTCGTCTCGTTGAAGATAGAGTATGGAATGCTCGTAAGCCTCATCACCTCCTCGGTGCTGCTCTCGCGCGAGAGTTTGCTACATACGCTCCTATTGCCTCTGAACTCAATATACGCTCTCTTGATACTTCCAACCCTGTGGTAGCTGGCTTATTAGGACACCGTTATATGGCTAATCAAGGACTCAATCATAAGCCTTCTATGATGCTTGCTGACATGATTGACGTGGATGTAGATGAAGATCAATTTGATGATATTATTTTTAATACTAAACAATTTAAAAAAATTATCGGTCGTTATAAATAATAAATATGAGGCGCAGTAATCTAGTTTATAAAAACGATACTGATTTCTTCCCATTAATAACAAGACGCGTTACTAGAGCTATTCTTTATACATTTATATGGTTATTTAGTGCAGCTACTATAATAGCTCTACCGTTACTTATTTGGTTAACGATCGGTAAATACCATCCCAATTTATAGGTGTTTGTTCTTTTAAGTTTAAAATTCTTTCCGACATCATATCATAGTAGTTAGATAAGGCAGGTATTCCTCTTTTATTAAACTTAGCATGTTTTAGCGCGTCATCCCAATCTTGTTCTTTATATGCAGCTAAAAAGGCATCATGGTTAGGTCGATTTTTTAATGTAGGAAGTATAGTATAAATTTTAACTCCTTCCGTTTTACCTTTCACTGCGATCGTATCTAGTTCATAAAAGTTGAAGTTATTATTACCCTTTACAGTATTTTCTCCTACTAATATACCTACTTTATAACTCTTAGTTTGACTTTCTAATCTAGCAGCTAAATTAACTGCATCACCTAAACATGTATAGTCGAAGCGTTGATTAGATCCCATGTTACCTACTACGACATCACCGGTGTTAATCCCTATACCCATTCTGAGCTCTAAATTTTTATCTTTTAATTCTACATTGAGATTATCTAGCAATTCAAACATCTGCATAGCGCAGTTTAATGAATTATCTCTATGATTATTATCATCGATAGGCGCGTTCCAAAATGCCATTAGCGCGTCACCTATAAATTTATCAACCGTACCATTATTTTCAATAACACAACCTGTCATAGGAGTTAGGTACTTGTTTATTAGATCTGTAAGCTCTTGAGGATTAGATTTAAACTTTTCACTAATAGTTGTGAAGTCTCTCAGATCGCTGAATAAAATAGATAACTCTCTTGTATCGCCTCCTAATTGCAGTTTATCAGGATTCTTTTGTAATAGCTTAACAATAGATGGAGCTAAATAATGCTCAAACTGATTCTTAATAAGCTTCTTTGTTTTATTCTCTTGTACGAATCTAACAAACGTTGCTGCTGACCAAGTAGTAAAGATGGTAAATAGTGGCCAAGTAAAGTCGTATAGTTTATTTTGTTCAAATAATAAAGTACCGATCCATGGTAAAGTACTAACACTTATTAAGCAAAATGCTAGACTTGCAAAGTAAGGTAACCATAAAGCTCCTATAATTATAATAGAACATATACCTGCTGTAATTAATAACTCATGCATATAAAATTGTAAATTTCTTTCTAGGCGATTCTCATCTATAATCATCTGCAAAGCGTGGCAATTTACTTCATGACCATAACTAATACCAGTAGAAGTTGCTATAGTATTAGCTAGTCCTTCTCCTGTAATACCTATTATAGCTATCTTATCTTCCACCACTGACCAATCTGCATCCTTAAAAGAAACTTTATCAAACTCATACTTAAAATTCACCCACACTCTTGAATTTTCATCTGTTAGTATTGGATCAAATCCAGGTACTCTAATGGCCTCTACTCCCGCTTCACCTACTTTAGCTTGATATGACTGTTCCCCAGAAAATAACCTTATAACTTCTAAAGGTATTGTTGGGTAAGCTTCTCCTTTAATCTGTACAACTAACGGCATTCTTCTAACTACACCATCTAACTCTGGAGCAGTAAGTATCATACCTACCCCAGCAGCAACTTCTCCGAGCTCCTTTACCGGTCCTATGGCTTCTGGATAATCAAATAGCCATCCATCTAAACTTTCTCCTATAGTAGCTAAACCTCTTGGTACTGGTTCTCCTTTCCCTTTAGTACTTGCTGATTGGCCGATTATAACTGGAGCTTCGTTTAGCAATTCTATTAGATCCTTATCACCACCTAATCTATCTGTTTCAGCAAATAAGATAGGTACTACTACTAATTGAGCTCCGCTTTCATAAGCCTTTATTATACCTTGAGCAATAAGATCTCGCTTCCAAGGCCATTGACCATATTCATCTAAACTATCTTCATCTATTTCTATAATAGCAATATTTTCAGACTTAACCTTTTCTTGATTGTTTTGATAATAATCTAAGCCTTTTAATCTCGCTGTTTCTATAAAGAATGGGTCATGAATACGTAAACAAGTTAATATTATAGGTATTAATAAACATATAGCATAGTTCTTTACGTTAAAAATTTTCATTGTTGTTTTATATTAAATTGAACATTATTACCGGAATTAAATTTAGCGTTTATAATACTACCCTTATTATCATAATTAACCGTAACATTACTACCATCCTCAACAATTAACGATATCATATTATCTTTATCTTTAGAGAAGAACACATACCTACCATCCTCCATCTTTAAAAAGGTATTCATTAGCTGCGCTTCTCTTCTTTTTATTTTTATATCGTCAAAATCTTCTTTTCCATCTTCCTCATTATCTCCAGCGTTATTATTTTCGTTATTATCCTTATTGTCTTTCTTTTTAGGTTCAGCAGGCCCATCTTGCTGTATAACTTGAGGTGGTGTGGGAGGAGTTATAGCATTTGTTACTGTAGTTGCTTCATATGCTTGATTTAAAGTTACGGTGCCACCTAACGTTGATACATCAATTGAACCAACATAACTGTTACCAGCTTCATCAGTTGAAGGTAGAAGTATAAAACTACTTGCCCCGTCCTCTTGAACGTTCATAGTAAAATCTGTACCTCTAACTGATACCGAAGCAGTTGGGGATTTTATTTTTACATTCTTTCTAGAATTTTTAGCTATCTTGCCTGATGAATATCTAATAGTACCTAACGCAGCTTTAAGAGATAGTTTACCTGTTTTTTTCTCAGGGTTATATACAAACTCATCAATTATAAGCTTAGAGTACTCAGTAACACTTACCTTAGTATCATCTACAAACTTTATATCAGCTCTACCTTTTAATGTTTGTATGAGATCTCGCATCTCAACAGGAGTATCTACTTCCGTTAAAATCTTATCACCCTTACGAGTTATTTGAGCTGCTCTTGTTTGAGCAGTTACATTACCAACTTCAGCTAAGCTACTACTTAATAAGCAAATTAATACACTAAGGATTAACGTTACCTTGTGGAGGCCCTGTTGGATTAGAGTAGTCATTAACTGGTGTAACTGAATTATCAGTTTGCTCCGGCATATATGTTGGATCAAACCCACCATCAGTTTGGAATATTTGGTAGTTGTTTTCATTTCCAAGAATAGAAAGTTCTATAAATTGACTTTCAGAACCTACTTGTGATATTAATAAATTATTACTACTTCCGTAAACATCAACTAATTGAGAGTGACCAATCAAACCGCCGTGACCTTCTTGATAAGAACTAATAGTATTTAAAGAACCTCCAATAAAGTAATCAGTAAAGGTATATGAAGTATCAAACAAAAGTAATTCTACATCGTTTGAAGCTCCCTCTACATTAAGGTTAATTACTCCGTTATTAACAGAAGCTTTTTCTGAATCTTCCTGATTACCTGCAATTAATACACCATTCGAATCACCTGCTACGAAAGCATTAACAGAGTTTTGATCACCATTAAGAGCTAATATAACCTCATTAGCATCTCCTTCAACTTGAAGATTTACTACTTCTTCGTTACCAACAGAATCAATATCTACTAAGTTTTGATTACCAATAGTTGCTACGTTAAATATAACTTCTTCACCTTCTATACGTGACCGGTTCGTACCTTCACCTAATTTGTTTGAAGATCCAATTTGTGATATGTTAAACACACCTGCACTTCCTACCTGATCTAAGTAAATTTCATTACTACCTGATGCCAAGCCTATAGAGGCGAGTATACTGAGAGAGAATACTTTAATTTTCATATTAATATTTAATGAAAAATTACCAATTTAGTTGTCACCAACTGGGGTATTTACAAACTTCCACATACCCTTCTCTTCACCCTTTTTAACTATATTAATAATAGCTAAATCAATTGCAGCTCTAGTTGCTACAGAAACCATTTCATTTTTAGCAAATCCATACTCTACCTCTAATGGATTAACTTCATTTTTAACATATTTAAAAACATCACTTCCTATTGATGTAGAATATATTGTTTTAGAGACTGTTGAAGATACTAGTATTTCACTTGTTAAAGTGCTTACAAATCTTATTGAAACTGTAACTACGTCTTTTCTATACTGCTCAGATGCTCCTAAACCGAGATATGAAGCTCCTATACCACCACTGACGTAATTAGTATCGTATCCAATAATTCCACCATGTATAAGCAACCCTGCAAAAAGCATAGGCTTAAGTCCGGTATCATTATCTGTAAAGTCCTCTCTAGTTTGTTGCACTACTGCACGTTCGCGCATAATACTATCAAGTTGACCTCTTTCTAATACTTTAAACCAATTACCTGAATCTAGTAAAGATTCAATTAACCATGCTTCCGCTCCTTGTGTTACGGCAGAAGAAAAACTGGCATAATTATCTGACTGCTTTCGTTGACCAGTTAAGTCTTTAAAATCAGATACACCAATATAGATAGCCTCCCCGTCTAATACAGGCAGCTCAGCCAGCTCTGTTTTTAAAGGTGTTGGTGCTACTTCTGGTAATTCTGATAGATCTTTT
>Ga0208434_1000563_pt1 | contig 17211 bp, 18 predicted proteins | sample 13_taG_FD_184086 | JGI IMG/M metagenome (GOLD analysis project Ga0208434, IMG submission 184086) | Marine viral communities from the Subarctic Pacific Ocean - 13_ETSP_OMZ_AT15268 metaG (SPAdes) (version 2) | ecosystem: Environmental > Aquatic > Marine > Oceanic | place: Pacific Ocean | collected... | reverse complement strand
CATTGCGGAACTTTCGAGAATAGTCCTTGCCGTTGAGGATCTTATCCTCTGCCGCGCGGAAGTGATCGTTGGCAATTTGAAGGTGATCCTCTGGGTTGGCAGCTCGCGCCAGCTTTACCTGTAGCGCACCCGACTGCTTCTTCATCTCCATCTCAACCTCACCGAGTTGCTGGCGATCCTTCTCAGCCTGCATCTGCTCCGCGAGCTTTCCGGTCTGAGCGATAGCCCCGCCGAGATTGCTGACAGCTCTAGTGGTCGCCGAGTTGTCCTGCGCTTTCTGCTGCGGGATACCCCCACCAGCTTGTCCTTTTCCGATTGGTTGTGCCATGTTCTTGAGTTTTTAGTATTTCACGACATCAGTCTTACTTGGATCTCCAAACCCATAAGCATCCCCGTAGGTGCTGGCGACCGAGTTGAATCCACTGATAGCTGCTGCTGCCGTGTTGATCCCGCGGGAGCTTTTAGCCTGATCCGCTTGGAAGTCGTAAGAAAATGCCTGATTCTGGTAGCCTGCCTGCGCTCGCTGAGATCTCACAGAGTCATCCATGATACGAAGCTCCAGGTTCCCCACCTCCTCGTCGAGGAAGTCAGCATCCCCACCCTCGATCAGCCCATTGCCCTTCTCCAGCAGTTGAGCTCTACGTGCCCCCAGATACTTGCGATTCTGCTCCTGCTTGCGTAGGGCATTCTCCCGATCATCCAGCTCCTTGATCTTGGCAGCCTTGCGGGTCTGTTCAGCATTGAACTTCGCAGCAGCCTCCGCGTCCTTGCTCTGCTGGACAGCTGAGTAGACTTGTGTTCCTGCTCCGAGGATTGTTCCGAGTAGTGCGATTTCTGGGCCCATATCTTAAAGTAGTTTATAGATTGAAATGTTTGGTGTCATATCCACCTGAAAGCCGAGCTTCTGGGACAGGGAGGCGATACCAGCGTGAGGGGTCATTCCATAGATCAAGCTGTATCCATGCTCTCTAAGGCGCTCACAGAGGAACTCTTCAGCGAGCTTCGCTGCCTTGTATCTCTTCAGCGCCCCGATCTCTGGATTTGTCATCAGGTAATCGATATAAGCCCGAGGGATATTGTTGCTCATGTCAGCACACACGAAGCAGAGATATTCGTCATCCTCCTTGACTAGCACTCCCAGCTTGGGAAGCAGCTCTGGCTCCGGGAAGCGACCATCGAACCAACTCTCAATCATGAGATACAGAGAGTGCGACTCATCTGTGTCCTCATAGGTATATGTCTCAACCTCCATCATTTTCCAGCCATCTGATATTCCAGCGTGATCGCTTGGATATTTAGCGGGAGAGGGGATCTTCCCTTGATTTCAATAGCAGTATTTCTGCTCCAGTCTCCATTCACCGTGACTTTTGCTGAGTCTCCCGTCTGTAACAGGGGGGCTTGACTTGACTGAAAATTGGGGAAGGATAGCGTGCTCCAATCACCCTCATTGATGCGCATTTTGCAAGTCCCTGATTTCCAGAGTCTTACTATCGCATTGGTAATCTTCTTTGTCGCACCCATCGTTCCTTGGGATTCTAAGAACATAGGGATGACTGTATACTCATATGGGCGACCAATGATAGCAATATCGGTGGGGTAGTCGAGGGATACAGAACCGCCCGATACGGTTCTCTCTGCGATCTTAGCGCCATCACACAGGATCGCGACATTCTCACCCTCTAAATGACTCAAACCACTCACACTCGTCATACCAGATCCCTCGACTCTGATGCCGTCATCGACGAACCACATCTCGGAGGTGTCATCATTCTGGAGCCCACGATACTGACCCAGCTTGACATATTCGACGTTGCGAACGGTTGCCCCATTCACAGTCCTCTTGACGATATAGCAGACCTGATCTTCCTCGTCAGCCCTTGGATTGACCGAGATAGACTCAATCTCACCATCTGTCTTGCGACGATACCAAGCGAAGATGTTCTGATTCTTCTCGTAAAGCATACTTGCAAGCTCTCCATCAGCCCTGACACCGTGCCAGGTTGGGTAGCGTTGGCGCTGATACGCCGTCTGAGTGACCCCACCCTCTAGGATGTGATCGGCTAACATGGTCTCCGAGTTGGAGGAGTAATAGTCCTCGATGCCGGTGATCTCCTGATTTCTCAGAGTTCTGCCCTCTGGTTGCAGATACAACACAGTGCCGTTAATGGCCTCCGCTCTCAGCCTGTTGGAGCCATGATTGGTATCCCATCTAAGGTCGTAGTTATTGTATCCGAAAGCCTCAGTTGTGTTCTCCTGCACGATCACACCTTCCGCTAGGTTTGTTCCCACCCGAAGCTCACGCAGGCTCTCAAGCCATTGAACGTGCGGCGCGCCATTACGGTTCACACCCACCATGAAGCCAGAGTCGGCATCATTGCGCTCGCGATAGTTGAAATAGTTACCGGGCTGAGAAAGGAGGACATCATCCCCGCCCAAACACCTCCGCTCCTTGTGGAAGCAGATCGCCCGTGGATAGCCTCGGCGCTTGCTGAAGTATTGCTCTCGCCACTCCGTTGTCGCCTCATCACTCAGCAAGGGGTCAATAACCTCCACAGACACCTCGGTCGCGCTCCCTGTGTATCCTGTAACCTTCAGTAATCCCTTCACCGTTGGATCTGCCACCTCGATTGTGATCCTGGGCTGATTCGCGCCGGAGCTTGTCTGGTCACCACTCTCGGGGCCGATTTTATTTTCAAATCTTGACCGAAGGAATATCGGCTCATCAATCGAAAGAGTAATTCTCTCATTCCTGCTCTCACCTTTAATGAAGAACTTTCTGCGAACCTCCCAAGAATTAGGATCATCAGGAGTCTTGGTCTGCTCAAGGTAGACATCCCACTCCGCGATGCCGCCAGTCTCCCATACTACGTCTCCGAATGCATAGAAAGCCTCGCTCTCTCCGGGGGCGGTCGACGGTTCAGCTAGGAAAGTCTGATTCACCTCCAGCCTATCATGGGAGATGCTGATCAGTTGCCCCACGCTGTCGGCGCTGAAGAGGGTGTCAGACGCGGTAAGGGTAGCGGTATCCCCAGCCTGTAAGCGCGTGGAGACCTCCCACTTGTCAGCCGCTAAATCAGTGGCGAATGTCCCTGATGTGTGATCCTCGATGCATCGATAGGAAACCGCGCTCTCTGTCACATAGTCGTCCACGGTGTATGCGGTCGAGGTAGCCCAAGCATCGTTATAGTTAGATAGGGCGAGTGTGACATCAGTAGTGTTAACAGGAGCAAGAGCGGGGTAGTTTGGTGATACTGAGTAGTCAATAGTCTGAAGCTCCCAGTCATCATTGGCCTTCCTGACCAGCATCCTTTCCTCATAGTCAGGGTGGACGATCATCACGATGTCGTTGATCTGCTCGAACTGTAGCTCAAAGAGATCCCCTTCCTGATAAGGCGAGACCTCCTCGTATACGCTCGCTCCATCCATTACTGGAGCCTGATTTAGGAAGAATCTGAAGTATTCATGACCCACCTCGATCTCCATCAGGTCATCATCCTTGGAGAAGCTGAAGGGGACTAGGCGGGACTTGCGGTCAGCGTATTTGGTCGTGGTGATATGCTCCGTGCCTGGCGCACTCAGGATCGTCCCGAATGGCATTGGAGTGAAGTTCTCAAGAGTCTGGCAGCCCTTGGAATACTTAGCGGTGTCAACGCGGGGATCCATGAACTCAGTGAGTTCCCCGCCGTTGAATGTGATCTGTGACGCTTTGGGCATATTATAAAGTTTCTGTGATAGGATCGAGAAGGTCTTCGTCTTCGGGTAACTCTAAGTCATCCAAGAGGTCTTCATCCTCAACGGGTAGCAAAGCATCCCATTCATCCTTGGTGATAACCGAGACCTCGCCAGAGGAGATATAAGGGTCTAGGGAGGTGAAGTCAGCAGAATTCACCCGCCAGGTCTCAAGCTGAAGCATCAAGTTACCGTTGCCGTCATTGGTTGTCCTCAGGTCTTCAGCAGGTGGAAGACCCCTAAGGGTTGATGCCTTAGATCCCCCTATGGGGTATCCTCTCGACGCATCAACGTATCCCTCAAGGAAGGGGTAGATTTCAGGCGTGGCGATGAAATAATACCATTCAGTGATTGGAGGTTCAGACATATTATTGAATTACTGAGTTAATTGAGATCGCCCAATTCTTAGATTTGAGACTGGTGATCGCCGTGGAGGTCGCGGATGACAACGTGGTTCCATCGTAGTCAATGTCGATTACGTTGTCCGCCAGCTGAGTGCCTCCGCTTGCGCCTGAGGTTGTTCCGTAGACTCCGCTGGTGTCCAACGATACGAGGATATTCTCCACGGACTGAGCGGTAAGGGAGGAGCAGCCGACCCATGTATTGTGGAGGGCGCGATTCGACAGCGAGGAGGGCGACCAATTATCGAAGACTCCCGCCGGAAAGGTTTGCAGGGAGGTGCAGATTGCCCAAGTCTTATCGAGGATCGTCGCCGACTCAACACTAAGGGCGGGGAGGGAGGCAAGAGAGGTGCAGCTGCGCCATGTGGAGTTGAGGTTTGTGACTGATGATATGTCGATTAGCGGGAAAGATGTGAGAGAGCTGCAGTCACGCCATGCTTGGTTGAAGTTCGTCCCCGATGAAGTGTCAATAAGCGGGAAGGATGTGAGGGAGGAGCAATTATTCCATGCGTTACTGAAGTTCGTCCCCGATGAAGTATCGATCAGCGGGAATGAGGTGAGGGTGGGGCAGGAACGCCACGCGGAATTGAAGTTCGTAACACTCCCAAATGCACTCCGCGCTGCTGCCCCCTTATCGACAAAGTAGTTCTCCATCTGAGTAATTTCACTGTCACTAAGTGGCGACGAGGAAATCAAATATCCCACAGGGTTCTTGAGAAACCCAACGTTCGCTGTTGCTGCCACCCCACGCGCTTGCAGGTCGTATTGCGTAGAAGCACCAAGGGAGATGTTTGCACTGTAGGTTCCCTCTAGGGTTGCCACGACGATGGTTCCGTTGACCGCTGATGAATCCGTTGTGAACTCATACTCGTCATCTACAAGATCCATCAAGAGATACGGTTGGCTTCCACCCGTGGGGATCTTCGCGACAGCTTGTTCACTGGATACCGTCTGTGTTGCATCAGGCCCACCACTCACCTTATTCTCCAAGGTGGCCACTAGGTCTCCCTCTGTTGCTGCTACGTCACCCGCAGCAAGCATCGAGGTGTCCATGTCAAACCATATGACAGGGTTGAGGGATGAGGGGTCGAATCCCAACGTGCGGAAGAAACCTGGCAGAGCGAATGGCATTACTGTAGTGGGAGAATGGTGGCGTTTACTTTGTTGGATGCGTAGGCATACCAAGTGATCTGGGCTTGCTCGCTAGCTCCAAGGGCTGAGATGTCAGCTAGAGCGCCAGCAGAGACGAACCAACCAGAGGCTAGTGTGAGACCGTGACCCCCTGTGCCGTCCTGAGTAATAGTGAGCACTCCTGATGCTCCCTCTGCTAGGTTTGAGGGCAATGAGAGCGTCCTGCTTGCCGTCAGCGTCACCTTGGCATTGTGACCATCAGCTAGGTCGTATGTGATCGTCGCAGCATCTGTGAGAGTCTGAGGAGTTCCAATGAAGCCACCAGCAGTCACCGTGCCTGATGCGTCGAGGTCTCCTGTGGAGACGGTAGACGCGTAGACATCCGTGGCAATAGTGTCAGTCGTGGTGAGTGTGGCGAATGTAGGTGAATCCGTGGTGTTGAGATCCTGGTCAAAGCTGCTACCTCCACCTGCTGCGTCGATAGCCGCTTGCTGGGCAGTTGACACAGGCTTGTTCATGTCGCTCGTATTATCTACATTGTCCAGACCAACATCATCCTTGGTGAGTGCATCGAGTGCTGCCTGTTGCGCGGTTGATACAGGCTTATCCTCGTCGCTTGTGTTGTCTACGTTACTGAGACCCACCTGAGCGGGAGCAGAGGGCTCATACAGGGAATCCCATGCTTTGCCGTTGTATTTCCAGATGATGGAGCCAACCGTGTGGATGTCCCCTGCGTTGGGTGCTGATGGGAAGTTAAGTGCCATGATTCGTAGTGGTTTAAGGTGTGTCAGTTACCAAGTCAGAGGAGGAGAAGTTGTACCCAACGAAGTGAGCATTCCCGATGAGATCCTGCACCGTGGTGACGCTGGACTCAATCTCGTAGTAGTGATCGGGTGCAGTGGTGAGCAAGGAGAGATCCTGAGTGCTTCCACTGTTGTAGATCGTGGAGATGTTGGCGCTCTGATCGGAGCCCCAGACGGCGATCTGGTTGATCTTGGCATCCTTCATGTAGTTACCTGAAGCAAATCTACCGACTCGATAGTTATCAGCATCTATTCCACTGGAGTATCCGTAGTTACTATGCGTGTTCGATGTGGTCTGGACCACCCCGTCTATATAGATGTTGAACCTAGAGTAGTAATTGGATAGACTGCCAGAGCTTGCTCCAGTAGTTCCCCCGTCATACGTTACCATTATGTGATGCCATGTAGTCGGGTCAATAGATCCGTCTGGCGTTGTCATTTGTAAGTGGTTAGCGTTAGAGCCATACCTGAGCCTAAGTCGCTTCTGTCCATTGAGGTTAGTCTGCCGAAACTCGATATGCCCACCGTTTGCCGTGTCATTATCCCCAAAATAGAAAATGGTTTGGCCGGAGCTGGATGTCGCCCCCTTATACCACAAGCTGACCGACCAAGCGTCACCACCGCCAGCGCCGTTTGACGCTCGACCTAAGATGCCGTCCAGTAACGCAGCGTTAGCGCCAAGATAGGAGCTATCACCATCCTCGAATAAAAGTGATTTCGTATTAGTGTAGGTCAACTCCTGCACGTTGAGCGTCACTTGGAAAGTCACCACACCTCCGAGGGCGTTGGCTGCTTTGCAGTTAATCAGGATGGTGTCTGCTGCTGAGTCAGTCCAAGCGGGAGCAGTTCCAGAGAGGACCCCGGTGCTCTGATTCAACGATACCCAGCTAGGCGCGTCAACCTCACCCCACTGATTCACGATGTAGTCAGTGGATACAATTTGAGCGTTAAGGGACTCGCCCTCTGTGACATCGAAGGATTGATTGCTCACATTGGGAGCTAGAAGCTGCGATCCGTTGACCATGTTGGTAGCGTCAATCGTTACAGTGGATGAGTCGCTCATGGTTAGCTCTAGGTCACTGCCTGATAGAGATCCGCTTTGCACGAACTTGTTCTCGTCCACACCCAGAGATGTGACATCCACGACATAAGACGTTGAGTCTTGAAGCGTGAGCGTGAGGTTGTTTCCAGCGAGGGCAAATCCCGTGACAGGATTACCCTGAGACGAGAAGCTGTATCCATTGGTGAAGAGGTTATTTAACTCAGTAACCGCTTGGTTCAATACCGAGTTGACAGGGTTGCCGTCAATCGTCGCCCCCGTTACCGGCAGATTCTCCACAAGGATCTTCTGTCCATCTTTCAGCTTGATCTTGATTTTGTCACCATTGGCAACAGCCTCGATGGTATTGATGCCATAAGCGACCAGAGCACTCTCCGATCCTAGCGAGAGATCGCGCAGGAATACCGAGGAACCAGTGGTGTCAACTCCGAAGTCCATCGCCTGATACTTCTGATAAGGGCTAATTAGTTCGAGATCCTTATCCTCGAATAGTCTATTGTGGACGATTGCCTGATATCGAGGGATTCCCGTGGTGGGATCATTGGTATCACCAACGCGAACCTGGAACACGCCCATGTCAGAGTCATCAGTCCGGCTCACCTTGCGGATCTCCGCGAAGATGGTGGTTCCAGCATGAATCTCAACAGGGTGATCGAAATACCATTCAACGGTGCTGTCTGCTGCAAGTAGGCCAGTCTGAGGGAGTGTCTGCTTGTAGACTGGGCGACCACCGACAAAGAGGCGATACTCCAACTTAACGTTATCGAGGTTGATCTCCTCGGCCGCCACCGTAGTAATTCCGAGACCAGCGATGGAGACACCGAAGTAATTGTCCCCACTGTAACCGATGGATGATGCTGGGACTGGATTACCGCCCAGCGTAGTGCTGAACATGTCAGTGTAGACACGACCACTGGGGGGAATGTAGCCATCCACACCCTGGTTCTCTGTGAGGCTCTGATCCTTCAGGCCGCCCCACATTGGGTAGAAGTTCGTGTTGTTGCCAAGGTTGGTAAAGAAGATATTCTCAGCACCCGATGACATCTTGTGCTGCTCACCCAAGAATAAGGAGTTCAGGGTTGTCTCGATGGCGCGATCAGCGATCAACTTCTCGTTTACAGCATCATAGGACAGGTGAGATAATACCTCAGCCTGATCCGTTGTGAGTGTTGAGTTGAACGCGCTGCTATTGACGCTCACCCATTGACCGGAGTCTCCATCAGTGTAGTAGGCATAAAGCTGACCGATGACGGTATCGAACCACATATCACCCTCATCCGGGGATACAGGAGCAACCTCAGCCACAGTGATCGGTTCCGCCTTGGTATCTAGAGCGGCCTGTGTATCGTCCGAGATTGGCTTGTCGAGGTCGCTAGTGTTGTTTACGTGTCCGAGGCCAATATCAGTCTTGGTCTCAACGTGAGGGCTCTGAGCGTGATCATAGGCGAACTTACCACGATCACCCCGGTAGGCAGTGTCACCTTCCTCTCCGAGCGTCAGACCGTAGTCTACACCACTGGAGACCTTGGTTGCAACACCTTCGTTGGAGACGATGTAGAGATCAGCACCTGTGCCGTTCTTTACGAAATAGATAGCATCCTCCTCAAGTGAAGGGGGAAGGGCGAGAACTTTGTGAATCTTCATATTACCATTCGTCAGAGCCTTGAGACCATCCCTCGAGACCATCGTCTGGAGCAGGGATAGAGGTGCAGGTATTCAGGCTAAGATACTGTCCTCTTCTAAATTGAGTTGATTGACCTACCTTGGTGATAGGTGATCTGGCGAGCAGGCGCTCCATAGGGCTGTTCTCACCACTGCCCACCTCCATAGCGTCAACAGTGCGAGCATCCTCTAAGCGTCTGCGGTAGAGTCTCTCCAGGTCCTCAGCTGAGATACCATCTGTGGTGATCTGCCGGGCCACCTTCATGGCGATCTTAACTGATACAACGTCTGCAAGCAGGGTATCCCACTGCGATACGTCATCCTCCCACTTTACGTAGCGGAGGTAGATCTCGCCGAGATCCGAAAGTAATTGGCGACCATTCAGGTCAAAGAACTCAGCCTTCTCTGACCACGGCTCACCGTTGATGTCGAGGATGCGAAGGCAGTCTGATGGGAGCTGGAAGGCTCCACTGTAACCGAAGTTACCATTCTGGAGCGGGTCACCAGCGAGCTTGCTGAGTTGAGCGCGTCCAATGCAGCAGGACCATCGGTGTGTCCGAATAACCTCTCGCGCTGCCTGATCGAAGATCCCCTTGATTGCGCGTGCCTTGGTGTCGTCATCGTTTAAGTTGACGATGGAGCCAGCCGACAGGTAAGAGAGGGCGTTGTTTGCGATTTGTGTTCTGGTCTGCATATCTTTTATTAGAAAAAAGGGGGACGGAAGCCTAGACTACCGTCCCCCCTGGTTATCCCAACGAGGAATGATTCTATCGAACGTAGTAGGCGATGCTCACGCGCTGAGTTCCAGCGGAGGGCGATCCACCAGCAACGGTGACCTTGAGGTCAGCTTCAGCAGCAACCTTGACGAGCTCATGGCCGTCAGTGTCGAAGAAGCGTGTTCCGGCGGAGGCGATGCTCACACCGTTTCCGTATGCGCTCTCGTCAGCAGTAGTCCCGATTTCAAGAGTGACACCAGACTGAGCGTCTCCAATGACCGAGCTTTTGGCAGGGTCTACGAGAGCACCAGCAGGGAGGTTGCTGAGGAGGGTGACAACATCGCCAGAAGACTCGTCACCAACAAAGGTGATGGAGTCATTCAGGAAACGGATGCGGCCAGCAGCTTCGATGCCGTCAGCGGGATTCCCGTGATTGGCATAGTCAGCTTCGAGTTTTGATTGTGTAACAGGCATTGTAGTATTTCTATATTAGTTGTTAGCAATTTGAGGATTATCCGATGCAAGGCACTTTCCAAACACCCTTGTCCCAGATGCGGCTGAAGCCCCAGTCCCAGTAGAATACAGACTGAACGCTGTGATTCTTGGTGGGAAGACGGTCCAACTCGTGAACAGGCATTTCATTGTAACCGAACTTAACGGAACCTTTGTGGAAGGCAACGCAGGTCTTAACACCGGCAGCTTCAGGAAGGTTGGTGTCATCGACAGACATGGTGAAGCCCATACAATCAGTCAGGATACCGGAGGCAACCTGCTCGAGTTGAGCGGAAGCTTGGTCGCGATTGCGGATCTTCTCGTCCTGAAGGAGTTGGAGAACCTGGTCGGAGCTGAGGATCAATCCAAACGGAGAAGGATTGTTGGTGCTTCCATCCTGTGACATGACATCAAGCTTGGAGAGCTCAGTGCGGAGCTTCATGAGCTTGTCGTAGGACATGCCCTTGTCAGCACCAGCGGCTCCAGAGGCGAAGTCGTAGTTTACAGGGATTGTGTAGGTGGAGTCGAAAGCGGGGTAGCTCACAACGCCATTAGCAGCGACTTCGATAGCGTTACCGAGGAGACCGCCATTCTTACCAGCCTCACCGACAATGATCTTGTCCATGTGGCGAGCAGCTTCAGCCTTCTGGTTAGCAATAGAGACGGGGATCTGACTCTCACCAGTGCCGAACTTCTTCTCAGTAACCCGGTCAAAGATGAGGGGTGACTTGTAAGGAGAGGTGGTGACGCGGCGCTTCCCGAAGGTAGCAACGTCTGGAGAGGTCTCACCGTAAAGATCGGTGATCGCGCTGATGGAATCAGTCTTGTTAGCGAGAGGGAACTCACGATACTCACCATTGACGGCGACTTGATCGCAAAGCCCAATCGAACGACTGCGGACTTGTTGGAATTCGACATCGTAGCGATCTTCGAATTCTGGACGGTAGGACTCCACTGATGGGAGTGACAGGTTATTAGCCATTATCTTGTTTTCTGTTTGTATGTTTTTGTGATGGAGCGAAAGACGCTCGCTTGGAGTTGAGGATCTATCTCCTCTGTCTTTCGGGGCTCTTCTTTAGAAGGTGGCAGAAAACTGGGCTTCTATACGAACAGGTGGCCGAACAGGAAAACTATTAGGGCATAGCGTTCGATCTGCCCACCTTATACGTCACCCACACCGACAACAAACCCCCGCACCTGTGAAGATGCGAGGGCTTGCGCTATGAACAGGGAGGTGAACGACTCCTCCCAACCAACAAAATCTATTGACCGTATGCTCTAAGCTGGTCTGCGATTGATTTGTATTCCTGATGATCGGCCTCACTCTTCCAGCCACCGGAGCTAGACATGATGAGTTCACGCTTGCGATCCTGTAAACCCTTCACATCTGTGGGCATAGTGCGACCACTCGGCAGGGATTCAGGCATATTGCGCTCGACGTTCTGCTTCATCACCCGCAGGAATGCAGGATCATTCATCATGGCAGCATGGAGAGGATTGCTTGTAACGATCTCACCGGTCTCTGACTTCTCGTATTCAAAACCCATGCCCTTACCGTGCTCAGACAGCAGAAACTCTCCCAGCTGGTCGTCAAACTTAGCTTTCAGCTCTTCGCCACCCAGTTCGGAGGTGAGCAGCTTGTGGGTCTCCTCGCGAGTCTTGTTGAAGTCAGCGCTGGCGGTCTCCTGATGAGATGCGACCACGCCCTCCATGAGTTGAGTGTGTGCAGCGAACAGCTCCTGCATCGCCTCAGGCGTATTGACAGGATGCTTAGTTGCCCATTCCGACACCATAGAGGCGAGATTATCGTCAATCTCAGCGCCTTCAGGGAGATCTGCAGGGATCAGAGCCTTCTTATAGGCCTCAGCGGACGGTAGGGCGCCCAATCCCTCGCGATATGCGGCTAGATCCTCTGGAGTCGCCTCTTCGCCGGGCTTGATCACAGCATTATCCACAGACTCCTGACGTTGTGAGAGACCAGCGCGGGCCTCCTTACCGTTCTTGAGCGCATCAAAGAATGATTGATCGTTACGCGTGGCGAAACCACTGAGATCCTCATGGCCTAGCTCCTTGAATGACTCGCCTGCATTGCTGCGCAGTGTGCCGTCTGGATGGTAGACCTTGGCGATTGGTGAATCTGCCCAGTTCTCAGTGGGTGCCCCACCTTCGGGAGCCTGACTTTCTGCGACTGGTGCAGCCGCTTGTGCTTCTTCTGACATTTAATCGTTGGTTATTTGGTTAGCTTCCAGAGTTTAGCGAGTTCTGGATGGTTCTCGATGAGATACGCTTTACGCTCAGGCGTTCTATTCCCAAGCATTGGGTCGGCATCAGGGACAGCATCCCAGTCCACCTTAGCCATGAGATCCTTCTCAGGGTTGGGGACGAGGTGAGCGACCTGCGTGCCGGTAGCCAGCTTCTCGACAGCCTTCTTGAGCTGTGCGATCTGCTCCAGTAGTCCAGCATTGTCCTCCTTCAGATGCTCAATCTCTAAGCGAGCGACATCCAGAGGATCCTCCTTGGGAGCCTTTGGAGCCTCGACAGGCGCAACGTAGTCTTCGCCAGCTGCAACCGCTTTGAGTTCCTCCAGGTTCTTGTAGTAGACAGGCGCAGTGGGAACCACCTTGCCGTCCTCGATATTTGCGACGATCTTCTCGTCCTTGACTCGGATAATCTCCGAACCTTGCTTTCTATATTCCATTGTTGGTTGTTGGTTTAGTTTTTGGGAGTCTCAATCCCGGTATCGTTGCGGATAGACCGCATGAGAGCTAGAATACGCCCCGCTCCTGCACGCTCCTCGGGTGGGAGGTCTGGATTGGTGACGATGTCATCGATGATAGCATCAATGAGGATCTCACCGCCGTCCGACAGTAAGATCTGTTGAATCTTGGATCGCTTGGTAGCGTCAAGCCGATAAGTGATAGCGTTGGGACTAATCATGAGAGTGCGCCTAGCATTGCTTCAGGGTCTTGAACGGAAGAGAGATCCTTGGCTACACCTCCTGCGGTCTGTGCCATCTCTGCCATCTGAGCCTGTTGAGCTGCCTGCTGTTGAGCTTCCTGCTGCTCCTGATACTCGTCCTCGCTGAGGAGATCATCCTCGTCTTGTCCGAGATCGCGCCAGATCCTCGTCTGGATCTTCTTGATGTCATGGACATTAGCCCGACTATCAGCAGCGGAGACATTGATAATAGCGTCAAGCATCCCCATAGCCTCGATAGCTTGTGAACGCTTGTGGTTGTTGGTGAATGTATTGTCGAAGGCGAACTGTGGCATCCGGGGCTTCCCAGTGGCCTCATTGTAAGCCTCATCAGGTAGCTCGATTACTCCACGCTCCACCAGAGAGGTGAACGCCCAGCCGACGATAGGCTTAGTGTGATCTTGTTCGAGTGCCGTGAGAGTTGGGTTTGCCTGAGCATTGAGTTCCTCGCGGCGCATGTTAGCCTCTGTAGCTGTCATATCCCGCTCTGATCGATTGAACATATTGAACAGATGCCCGTGGTAGGCTTCATCGATAGAGTCTTGCAGCTTGCGCCAGATGTCCATGCCGACCTGATAGTTGCCCCCACCTGATAACTCATAGACTGGATTCTTCCCGGCGGCCGAGGTCTCCGCGTAGTAGTTGACCTCAGCAGCACCGAGTCCAACACCTTCCTCCTTCATGTAGGATGGAGCCATAACGGGAGGCACAGCAGCACGCTCCCCCATCACCATCATGAACTTACCAGCATAGTTAGCCTTGTATGCATCAGGAAGGATCTCATGAGCAGGACAATATCCCCAAGGGCTGCCATCCACCTCGTAACGACTAGAGACGATCTCAAAGTGGTCATTGCCAGAGTCCACCACTAGGTGCTTACTCTCGCGCTCCACCACCCGAACAGTGTAGGCCATGCCCTTGTTACCAGCCTCTTTCTTAACCTTCCACTTCGGTTGCTTCTCAATTACAACAAGGAAATCGTGAGTGGTGCTCCGGCGATGGGGATTTTCCACTTCGCGCTGTAGCTTGGCTGAGAGGTTCTCCTTGCCCCACATGGTAGCAGCACGGTAAGCAGGCCACTTGTAGCAAGCCCCGAACGTGTCAACCTTCTCAGTGTGGTCGTGGTCGATCACGTAGTTCATGGGGTCAAAACGACAAAATGTCATGACTTCCTCGCCATGATCATCCTTCTCCCACTTCATGCGCATTGTCCCCGTCCCCAGCTGTGAGCGGTCGAAGATGGCGCGGTGATTGACTGTGTGAAAGTTCGAGGAGCGCAGGTAGTGCATGACAGCCTCACCAGCTTCCCGGTAGACCTTCTCAAGACTTAAGTTCTTGCGATCCTCCCAAGCTGGACGCATCACAAGCCAGTCCCGGTCGCGAGGATAGAGCATCGAGGTGATGCCGTTAGCCTGCATGCGGCTCTTGGTCCTGAGCGTAGTATCATAGATCTCGTTGTGTGGAACGTATCCATTAACATTGCCTCTCCCGTTGTAGTTGCGAGAGTTCATCAACCAGGCAGTCTCTTGCCAGAGATACTCATGAGGGAGGCGTAGTGCCTCCAACTGATCGAACCGTTCGACTGTCTGCTTGCCCGTCATGCTAACCTAGAGTGGTATTGGTGGCTGCTGCTCCGGCTTGGATGGTGTCCCCGTAGCCGAAACGCTGTCGCATCCTCTTCTTCTGATCCTCCTGCTCCCGCTTGATCGAGAGCGAGGACTGTCGTGCTGGCGCTGCGACTGGCGCGGCCTTTGGAGTCTTTGGCATTCCCATGTCTTTGCTAATAATGGATGATTGATAATCCCACAACGCTATAGGTTGCCCACACCGATTGGTCTCTGCTTGCCCGGCCCAGTTGACTCGAACGTCCGAAGCTCTGGCAGCATCTTGTTCTGGATTGCTTCAGAGATATAACCGAACGCATCAGCCGGGTGTGAGGCCCAGTCGTGAGCGATCTTGTTCTCAATATAGCCTCCTAGACGGCTTTCCTTGCGATGGTATGCACTGAGGGCTTCGATTAAGCCACCCTCGCCAGCTAGAGATTCATGAAACCACAGCTGGTTAAACATATCAGTCATCATCCTGATGCGCTTCTCCTCTGCACCATGAGGGCCACGGGGTAGCGTCTTCACGTTAGCTAGCCCAGCCTCAAGCAACTTGTCGGCAAAGCTCATGTTATCCGCATGCTTGTTGTCCCCGTCATGTGGCAAAAAGTGATAACCGTAATTGTATCCCTTCGCCATCATGTGCGCTACACGCTCGCCGGTCTTGAGTTCCAGCCCCATGTCGCAATCAATGATGCGGTATGTCAATCCCACGCGTTGAAAATACAAACACACAGAATTGGCAGGTGCTCCGAGATCCCAGCACGTGTGGATAAGCGCAGACTCATCAATCGGGAATGGCCCGATACGCCCCTCTTCCTCGGCCCGGTTAATGTCTGGAGCATAGATCGCGCCGGGTCTGCCGATGCTGAAGTCGCATTCGTATTCCTGCCGGTAGTCTGCCTCGGACACGGTATAGTCATCTCGGATGCTTTTAAGCTCCTCAGGAGGCAATATACCAGAGTCACTCGCACGGATGAGCGCGCTATACCATTCTGGAGACTCCTGAGCCTGTTGATGTCTCTTGTAGAAGGCATCCTTACCCTTGGGTGTGCCGATAAACCAAGCGAAGCCCTGATAATCGGAGAGGCATGGGCGTATAACCTGCGACCACGCGGCAGGTGGCACATCCGCTGGCTCATCGACAATGACCCCATCCAGGTATAAACCCCTTAAACGCTCAAAGTTGTTTCCCGAATAGAGTCGGATCGTGGTTTTGTTCGGTAGCGTAATCTTGAGTTCCGACTCATTGATCTCCACCTGTGGCACGGCTGCGACGAATTCCTTGAGATAGGCCCAGCAAATGTCCTTGGTTTGCTCGCGAGTCGGGGAGATGACAGCGAACCGAGGAGGAGGGCCGGATCTCTTATACTCGAATGCGATCTTAATCAGCTTCTGAAGCACGGCAAAAGTCTTACCGGCGCGACGATGCGCGACAATGCAGGCCCAGCGATGCTTGCTGTGGACGAATTCCCTAAAAGCGGGACGGGGCTTTAGCTCGATAGTGACCTTCATTCTCCAATTCGGACGACGACATCAGCTTCCACCTGCAATCTCTCAGCAGCGTGATCCCCGGTCATCCTGTTCTCCTCTGCAATCGCAGCCAGAGCGACCCTAGGATCGTCCAGCTTTGTGTTCTGGTAGATCTCATAGATGCCCTCCAGCTTGCTCTCACGCGTGAATTTGGACGCTGCCTTGACCTCTCCACGCAACTCCTCGACGTATTCGGCAACCTTAGGGTTTCTTAAAAGCTGAGAAGCCGAAGCCTCAGCCGAATTACCAGTCGCGGAATAGCCAGCTTCCTGGTATGCTCGGCTGGCTGGGCGCCCTTGAACTACGAGTTCTGCGAATTTACGTTGGCGGTCATTCATGGTAATCAGAGGGATTCTTCTGCCACTATCTCTTTGAATTTCTTACTCAGCAAGAATTTACGTGCTGCTCGTCGAGCGAGTCGAGTGGTGCGAGCCTTGGACATGATGTGATCCGTGGGGAGTGGGCCTCCACGTTCCTCGATCATCTCCTTCCAGTCCTCCACCGCTTGGGCGATTGTGTTGCGATACGGGCCATGGATGTCTTTGCCCTGTCGTTCTGCGGTTACCTTGCGAAAGATCTTCGCGAAATAGAACCCGTCTTTCTCATAGATCCCTTCCGGGAGTCCTCTATTGTTTGTCATCTCGTTGGTTTGTTTGGTTGTTCTTTAGTCTTTTTAGAATGCGCTCATATGCTGGGAAAAAGATTTCATCAATGCAACGAACGCAGGACTCTTCTTGAAAGCTGTCGAGAAAGGAGATTCCAGACAGGTGGAAGGCCGCGTGGAGCATCTCATGGCGCAGGGTAGGGAGGTAGTCCTGCTCTGTGAGATTCTCAGCGAGTTGAATCGTGCGTTTGTCATGTGAGTATTGACCATAACAGTCCTCTAGTTGATCGGATCGTTGTATCTTGATCCTATGACCAGCGATCATGACTGAGTTGATTGCTGTCATGTTGTTAAACTAGCATTATTATCACCTCCTCACAATAGTAAACCCGACTAAGTTAATCAACCTAGTCGGGCTTTTATTCACCATCGCTTAGAAGTTCATAATCTGTTGCTCAAGCCTCTTGGCCGCGATCTCACAGTAACTTTCATCTATATCG
>Ga0208434_1000561_pt1 | contig 17237 bp, 23 predicted proteins | sample 13_taG_FD_184086 | JGI IMG/M metagenome (GOLD analysis project Ga0208434, IMG submission 184086) | Marine viral communities from the Subarctic Pacific Ocean - 13_ETSP_OMZ_AT15268 metaG (SPAdes) (version 2) | ecosystem: Environmental > Aquatic > Marine > Oceanic | place: Pacific Ocean | collected... | reverse complement strand
ACAAAAGCAGATTGAGGAAGTGTCAGAAAAGCATAAAGATGATGGTGAAGCTTTAATGTTTGATATGTGGTCAATAATGCTCTGTGATGATAAAGGCAAGTTGCTGGAATTAAATAAGGATTGCATCGCGGATATACCAACAGGATTAAGAGCCGATATCTGTAAAAATATGATTGATTTAGCATCGGGCAAAAAAAAAGCTTAACTGATTATAGTTATTACTGGCATGTTATAGCAGAAACTATGACATGCTCAGTAAATGAAGCTAAACAAAGAGTTACACCGCAGGAGTTTAGAAACTGGCTGGAGTATTTCGCGCAGAGTCCACCACTTAAAGAATATTTAAATTATAGCCAAGCTAATATCAGTTATACGTTAGCAGCGGTGAATAAAGGCAAAGGTCAGAAAAGCATCCCTTTAAGCAAGTTCTTATTTGATTTTAAGAAGGTGTACGAAGAAAGCAAAGAGTCAGTTTCTGATAAAGTAGATAGAATTTTGGGAGCATTAGCGAGAAATGGCAAAAAGTAGCGGAAATGCAGGCTCACTCTTTTATGGGATGAGCTTAGACACTAAAGAGTTTAAGAAGAAGCTTAAAGACGCTCGAAAGGCGCTTAAAAGTGCCGGTGATGAGATGCGTGAGACTTTTACGGCTATAGGTAAAGGTTTTGCTATTGCTGGTGGTGCTATTGCTGCTGGTACGACTGGACTGTTTTTATTCGCCAAGTCTACCGCAGAAGCGACCAACGAGCAGATTTTACTTGCTGATTCAATCGGCGCAACACAAGCAGAGATAGCAGGTTTAAGCCTTGCTTCTACTCGCTGGGGTGTATCTCAAGATATGCTAATTGATAAGATGCGCGAGGCTGGCGGAATTGAAGCTTTTAAAGATATTGCAGATCAAGTCAAAAGCGCTGGTAATGAAACTGCACAGCTCGCAAAGGCTCAAGAGTTACTAGGTAATGAAGGTTTAAAGCTTTTACCTATTTTACAGCAAGGCGCTGGCGGTCTGGCCGCAATGGAACAAGAAGCCGTAGCATTAGGTCTAGCTTTATCACCAGAACAAATAGCACAAAATAACGTGGCTTGGGGTAAGTTTGAAAATACAATGCTTAAAATTGAGGGGTTGTCTAAGCAATTAGGTACAAGCTTTCTTGAGTTCTTTGGTACAGCCTCAGCCGGTGTAGATGGCTTAATTGATGCATTTGGGACAGATATAAAAGCTGCCTTCAAGAGTACTGCTGATTTTTTAACCGATTCTATGACCACCGCTTTTCAGTGGTTTGCAGAGAATGGAATTCCTTTTATAAATGGTTTCATTAGATTTGCTAATAATATTGGTGAGGCATTTAGTAACATATTTGGATTTATTAAAGGCGAAGGTAGTTCAACTTTTAACTTCATTGGTGAATTGTTTGATAGCTTTGTTGATTTTATGGCCACCTTTAAGCAAACTTTAATAGCTGGAATAACAGGGTCTATAAGCACAGTTATAAACGGTGCATTTGGTCTATTATCAAAATTCAATACTTTCGTTGGTGAGCAGGTAGAAGGTTTGGCCGCATTGGTTCAGATGATACCTGGAGTATCTAAAGACCTATCTAAAAATGTAAGAGAAGCATTTTCTGAGCAATCTAAATCCATAGAGAATTTTGGTAAGGAATTATCTAAGCCATTTGCTGACATATCAGAAGATCAGACAAATGAAGCCGCTAAGATTTTAGAGGAACAGCGCAAAAAGAACGAAGAGCAATCTAAGAAATTTATAGACGCTACTGCTAGTCTTTCCGCAGACTTTAAGAAGGCCGGAGAGGTGGCCGGAGATGTTGCAAAAACAAATGAAAGCGCAGCTAAAGCGGTGGCTGGATTATCAGATCAAAGAACTTCAATAGCTATCACAGGATCACAAGAAGAATTTAGAATTAGGCAAGGCGGCCAGCAATTAGCACTACAGCAAAAACAACTAAGCGAAATGAAGAAAACTAGAATTGCACTAGAAAGGTTAGGGACTGCATAATGGCTAATATAGTAGAACAGAAATGGATTAAGGACGGCGCCGGCGGTCGAATGGATGAGGACGGCGTAATAACATTCAATGAATCGACTATAATTACATTTAATGAAGTTGTGACAGATACGCCGGACGCTATAGCTAGTGCAGGATTTAACCAAGGCCAAGAGCATAGAGATAATTTCAATTTAACTCTATCAGGAGCTATAGAAGCAAACCCGCTCGATGAGGGTAACGGTTTAATATGGCGCTTTGATTTAGAGTATAATACTGCCGGTTTTGGTCAATCTAACACATTTGGTAACTCTCCACCAAGAGCAACCGTAAAAATTGGCACATGGTCGTATAATCAAATAGTTGAAGCTGATAAAGATTCTGGCGATGCTCTTGTTAATTCTGCGGGCGATCCTTACGACCCTATGCCAGAAGAGATAATAGCGAACCCCGTTTTAATGATAACCTTGCGCCAAAATTCAGCAAAGATTGATAGGGTCGAAAAGATAGGAAGTATAAACCAGTCACAGGTTAGAATATGTGGCATAAGCTTTCCCCCTAATACTGCTATGCTTGCGGCTTATGAATCTGACCCTGTTAGAGATGAAGAAGGCTATTTGACTTTCTATAATACCTATACAATCAAAGGTAATTTTAAAGCAGGAAAAAGCGGAGATATTATCGGCTGGGCTTTAGAGATACTCAGTCAAGGTTTTAACGAAATAGTTGACGGCAAGAAACAGGGAATACAGATAGAAGAACAGACAAACAAAGGTAATGAAGGCGATGACGGGCCTAAGTTTGGATGGGTTCCAGTAGCTCAGCCTCAAATGCTAGATAGTGAGGGGAAATCAACAACAAATCCAGCCAATGCAGACTATAAAACCTACATAGTCCATAACACAACAAGCTTTAGTTCCTTCGGCTTACCTTCAAACTTTCCGGTGGATTAAATGGCGAAACTTATTTCAAATAGAGACGGACAAAGACTAGGGCCAGCGCTTGATGCTATCGAGGCTATGACTCAACCAAAGAATAGAGCTTCAAGAAGGCGTGTAAGATCTGTAAGTTCTGGTGGATCTGTTAGAAAATGGGTTGTCATAACTTCTGTGATTAACCCGAATGAATATATGGGAGAGTTATATGATTATCCTGATGGTGAGTTAGAAGAGCCGAGTATAAAAATATTAGTATACGGGGCAGAGTCAAACGAATTTGAGTCAGGGTATGCAGCATTCGCAGATAAGGCCGAAGATAGTAACGGCGATGAAGTTTATTATATAGACGGGTTCCTATTGGGTTAATTATGGCATGGTCAGATATAGATTTTAATATCATAAAAAAAGGTATGATAACCAAGGGGCCGGCTTCTGTCTCATTTGGGGATTATCTTAATCAATTTCTGAAGGCAGCCCAAGAGAGGGTAAAAGTATTAACAGGAAGCATAAAAGAAGATTTAGACTTACCTGGAATAGACGACTGGCAAGCAGGGTATATAAGACAAAAAAGTAATACCAATTCAAATAACAAAAAAGAGTTTCCAGCACAATTTAGAGCATTAATAGAGCTATATAGCTATCTATGGAATCTTAAAACGTATTATTATCGTGACGTGCTTGATGACTTAGAAAATTACCAAGATTATATAGTTGAAGATCATGCACTTGAAGTAGCTATAGGTGAAGAGGCATGGGATATATTTTTGAACTATGAAAGCCTATCATTTGAGAAGATTTTTAAAGCATCAATATTACATGCATTTTATACTATTTATGAACTTACTGAAGTCGTCGAAGGGTCACTATTGAATACAGCAGAAGACCCGCTTGAGTCAAAAATAACTCAAATTCAAGGTTTTGGCTATAGATGGTATGGCGCTCAAGGCAGAGGTGATAGTATAGCTGAAGCAAAAGAAGAAATTGATGATAACGCTTTCTATCAAGCAGAGGCACAAGTTACGGGTTATTCTAATAGACATAGTATTCAAGAATTTAGTTCTGGTTTTGTGACTATTGATTTTAAAGGTGAATTGGGTAACTTTGCATACGGTATACTACAAAAAGATTTAAATGATGATGTTATTGAATCAGACATATATATAGTTGGTGAACTTCGAGTAAATCAAAAGGTGGGGTCAGAAGATTTTGGCGTATTAGGGCCATATGATGATGATTATCCATTATTACTATTTAACCAAGAACCTATATCAATACAAGTAGAGCCGACCACAATTATCTCAGGTGCGACAGGTACTATAAATCAATATATATATAGAAATAATAGTGCAATAGGCCCCGAGATACTTCCTTTTGAGTTGGGTAGTCCACCAGATGGAAAAAATTATGTACAAGCCAATCGAATAGAGCATACATCAAAAAGGGGATTTATAAATCTTAATTTACCTGATCTGGAATACTATATAAATTAAATCAATGATTGCATAAATAACTATAAGAAAATATAATATATAAACTTTAAATACAGGCTAAAAAATGGAAGACCCTAAGTACAACGATTTAATAAAAGTTGGATCGAATAGCTCAACATATCAATATAAGGCATTCCCGCGCGGTGCTACTGGTGGCCTTCAATCTAGTCAAAGTTTTATATTAGAGCTTACTTTTGAGGACGAGCAAACACCAGCGCAACCTTTCGATATATCCGGCGCAACTGCAACGCTATATGTAACTGCTTATAATAGTCCTGGTTTTCCTAAGACGATGTTAGCGGCTGGCGTATTATCTGATTCAGGTGGCGGGACTACTGACACAGTAACTTTCACAGTTAGTAAAGACAATATCCCTGATGAGCTTGGTAATATCGCAGCCTCAAAAGTTGGCAACTCTGCATTTTTCTTAATACTTGAGGACGCAGATACTAAACTTCAATTCTATCAAACAATAAACGTCATAGATGAATCATTTGCTTTGACTGGTGAGAATACAGTTTCCGAAAATATCATAGTTGCGGGCGGCAATGATTTAGGCACTGTCATAAATGTCGGAGAAAATACACCGCCTGTAACGCCTAACTTCTTAGACGCTTATATTGTTGGTGTAGGTACTGGTGACTGGTTAGGGCTTGATGATAATCTCGTTGTGTGGAATGGTTTGGACTGGGTTGCAAGATTGCCAGAAACGGGAAATTTTGTATTCAATGAAACTGACACGACAACTTATCGCTATACGGGCGTAGATTGGGGCGCATTCACTCCAGCAGACGGAACCATCACACAAGCTAAACTTGCACCAGGCTTTACGCTTCCAGATAATAACGTCACTAATGTGCAATTAGACGACATGGCCCAAGACACAATAAAAGGCCGTGTGAGTTCTGGGGCTGGCGATCCTGAAGACTTAACGACTGGCCAAGTCAGGACTATTTTAGCAATATCAAATGTTGATAATACAAGTGATATAGATAAGCCCATATCAACAGCTCAACAAAGTGCAATTTCGGTAAAACTGGATGCAACAGCACAAGCATCCGATTCATTGAAATACGGCGGTTTAGACATCGATACGGCTAATATATCAAATGGTCGTGTGTTGGCGGCTAAGGCTTCATTAACTGAATTAGAGTTTGTCGATCAGTCAGCCGGTGGCGGTGGTGGTAATGGTGTTGCGCTTCCTTTTATATTCTCCAATGATATAACTGCAACAGACCCAACAAGCGGTGGGATAAAATTTGACTCTGCAACTATTGGAAGCATAACCGAAATTTACGTTTCTTACACTTCAAATAATAACGTTGATGCAACACTAAGAATAAACTCTCTTGTCAACAATGGCTTTTACATTCAGCAGCTTGATGATGATGCCAATTTCATTGAAGTGAATGTAGATACAGTGACAGACAATACTGGATGGGCTACGCTTGGGGTGACATTGCAATCAACTGGAACAATACCAGCGAATGCCACTACAGTAGGCGTAGACTTTAATTTCTATTCCTCTGCGGGTGTTTCAGTATCTTCTGTATTTGGTAGATCTGGAGCAGTTGCGGCAAGTGCAGGTGATTATGCTTTAAGTCAAATCACAAACGACTCAACAGAACCTGGTGCATTTGGCTCAGATGCTATAGATAGCTTAAGCTCTAATAAAATGTCGATAGCTGATTATGACGCAGCGGGAATAAGTGAGCAAGTTGTCGGATTAACAGCCGCGCAATCTTTGACGAATAAAGATATAAACGGGGTGACTTTAACTTCTTCGGGTGCAGCAACTCAAGTATTATATGACGATGGTTTATACCGAGTGCCTCCAGGATCTACTGGCGGGGAAGCGAACGACGGCGCAAATACTGGATTAGGTGATGCAGGAATTTATAAAGATAAAACCGGCATAACTTTAAATTTCAAGGATCTAATAGGCGGCACAAACTGCAACATAACAAGCCAGACTGATACGGTCACAATCAATGCAACTGGTGAATCTAACGCAGCTAGTAACTTAGCTGGTGATGAAGGAATATTTGCACAGAAAAATGGCATAGATTTAGAGCTTAAGTCATTAACGGCAGGCACTGACATAAGCTTAGTGTCAGACGCTAATACGATCACAATTAATTCAACTGCTACCGGTGAGAGTAATACGACTTCAAACACTGGAGCAGGCGCACAAGTTGCAAAGGCTAAGTCTGGAACTGATTTACCTATGAGGTCTATAGTAAGCGGCGATTCTTCTGTAACTATAACACAGAATACAGATGATATAGATCTGTCTTTTTCAGTAGATAACGCAACTGACACGAATTTTACATCAAAAGCTATAGGCGATTTGCAATACTGGGATGGTACAGATTGGGTAAACTTAGCGGCAGGAACTTCAAGTTATGTGCTTACTTCTAATGGTGCAGGTGTTGCCCCTTCTTACCAAGCAGGTGGTGGCGGTGGCGGTGCTGTAAATTGGGATTTCACTAGCTCGTCAACAACAGCGGCAGCAGGCGAAAAACATATACTTTCAGGATCTGGAACAGTGCTGACTTTCCCTGCAGCCCCAGCAGATGGAACGCAAATAGAATGCATAAGAGATGATTCAAGTAATGCCCCAGCAGTGGCTAGGGGTGGAAGTGATACAATAAATGGAGTGATAACGAATATGAATTTAGATACAGACCAAGGCAGAACGACATTTATTTACGATTCTGGAAATACTAACTGGAGAGCATACAATGTCTAGTAACTTAGATGTAGGACCATTTGGGGGTGGAAATACCGCCATAGTGCAAGATCAGAGAGCCGGAGGAACAGACGGGCTTTCAATAACCTCTACACTTGCAGATCAAACATTAAATACAATTGTAAGAGATCGCTCATGGTTAGTATCTTTGTCATCTGATGAGATTACGCTTGAGGCAGGAGAATATGATATATATTTAGAAGATATTTGTAAATCTGTAAACACGACAAACAATCGAATAACATACACTATAACCGACGATTTAAACAACTCTCTAGGTAGATATATTACGAGTAACCCATTGGATATTAACCAGTATATGAGCGTATCTAATCTAATAGCAAACACAACATTAGTAGCGCAAGGTATTATAAAACTTAGATGTGTTGCATTAGCGAATGTCTATAGGACAAGCCCATCGCCTATACAAGGCACAGAATACTATCAAAAGTTAATAATTAAAAAAGTGGGTTAAATATGTATAAATCATTCACTCTAAATGGCGAGTATAGAGCGCAGAAGTCTAACGCAGAAGTTCACAAAGACGCTACAAATATACAAGAGTTTGACTCCTTTGAGGATTTAGCCGCAAGCCCTGAATACATTGCCTATCAAGAAGCAAAAGCAGCAGAGCAGGCTACTGCTGATTACGCCAACCTAGATAAAATTGTAAAACAAAAGCAAGTTGAGTTAGGTATGGACTTAAGCAAAGAAGGCTTAGTGCAAAATGGAGTATTGTTGCACACGATCCTTCAAACTCCAATTCCTGAAAAAACACAAGCCGCTTTTGATTGGCTCCAAGATCTTTGGCAGGCTAAATACTTCACAGTCAATGAAGGCGACATAGTAACCTTTGATGATGTAGAACCTCTGAATATAAGCTATGCAGAGATAGCGGCTGAGTTAGGTTTTTAAAATGTCTTCAGATGAAACATTAATCTGGCTGCATAGCCTAAATTATTATCATGATATGGTCGAGCTAATAGGTGACTATGACGAGCAAAAGGATTATGTCGGCCCAGAAAACAGTAAGATATCTTATTTAATTCCGCGTACTATTTGGGGGATAGATATAAATGCAGCCGCTTACATTCACGATTATTTCTATACTAAATATAAAGGTAGTAGTGAGCAAAAGCGTTTTGAGATTGATTCAATATTTCTTGCTGATATGATGCAAATAATAGAGTTTGAGGATTGCTGGAGAATAAGAAGGGTTTTGGCTAGAATGAGAGCAGTTAAGTATTTTTCTGTAGTTCGTGAGCAAGGCGCTGAGATATTCCACAAATAGTACAATTATAATTAAATGCTATATTTATAATATATAAAATGTTTTATCGAATATAATTTTACACAAGGTCGACTAATGGAAATCAACGGAGAGAGTGCGGGCGTTATGGCTGCCGCTTTAACTGCACTCGCTATTATTGTGAAATTCTTTAAATATATGTTCTCAAAATTTTCTAAAATAGATGGCTGCGAGGCTGATATTTTAGATTTAAAAAAATCTCTTGAAATGGTTAAGGATTCAGATGTAAAAGAGATAAGAAATGATATAAGGCAACTGGAAAAAGATTTTCAAGAACTTAAGAACACTGTAGAGCAAGCCATAGTTGAGGGTAATAGCTCTATTGAAAAAACTGTATCTAACCTGCATATTAAGTTATTGGAGAAAATAGCTGATATGAATAAAAAGAATAATCAAAATGATTGATGCAGCGGCAGACACATTGAAGATTATGCATATTGAAGACGATATAGTTAATCAGAGCATGATCAAAGCTTACCTTAAGACAAAGCATAAAGCACAAGTAGACTCGCAAAGTACAGTATTAGGCGCGTTAAGGCATTTAAAAGGTGATCCGGAAGACTCTATAGATATCTTTGTTTGTGATTGGATGCTACCACTATATGACGCGGGGCACATAATCAAAGAATTATACTCAACTGGTAAGGCTGTAATATTTTATACTTGCCTAGAAGAAGAAGAAATAAAAGATAACGTCAAGAGTATAATCGGTTTCTATCCTAGAAGATTTCACCATGTCCGAAAAGGTTCAAAATCAAACATGGAAAAATTATCTAATTTAATATTAAGGGAAGCATGAAAAAATTATTTATTTGTATCGTTTTATTAGCTTGTACTGGCTGTGAAATTGTCGGCCCATACACAGGGACTAAGTATAGTATTGGCGTTGATTCTGATAATGGCTTATATTTACACGCTAAACCTCTTGCATTTGACAAAGTTAAAAGTTTATTAGATTAATTGTTTTCGCATATAAAGAGGTCTTTCCCTTTCCTCTTTACCCTCGACCGCTAAGAGTTGCCCGGCTCCTAGCGGTTTTTTTATAGACACAAAAAAAGCCCCTTCATAGTCCGTCGACTCAGGGGCTTTAGATTCGTAACGCTTTAAATAATATTCAAGATTTATCTAGCTCTCTTCATTACAAAACAACTAAGATAGAGACTCTCCTATATATTTAATTAGTTTAGATAATCGCTAGCCATTAGGCCAGCGAGTTTTAATTATAGTCTTATGTTCTTATTGTGTCAACTATTTTTCACCCCCATATAGTAACCTTGTTCAGTTCTTGGATTTACTGGCCGTCTCATAATGTCAATTTTCTGTTGCTTAGAGTATCCTGTATTTTTGCACTCTATATCTACAGGATCTGTTATTGTTGAAACGTCTGAGGTGGGTTTACATATGCTATATTTTCCGGTTTTTCTGTATACCCTAGACATTAGAAATTAACCGAGCCATTATTGTTGTATCCATTTGGTTGAGGCGCTTGTTGCTGCATTGGCGGCTGCTGGAATTGCTGAGGCTGTCCAGTATTCCCATTATAAGGCGGTGGTGTTTGTGGTTGTTGCTGCATTGGCGCTTGTTGTTTATCTTCTTCAAAAATTGACAACCAGACTGAATCTTCGCCCGCATTCATTGCCTTTTGTCCCATAGCACCAATAACAGCACACATAGCAGCATCTAATACAATAGCCTCACCGCCCTCACTATATACATGAACTCTGCCTACATTTACACGCTTCTTTTTTACTTCATTGTTTTGGTTTGTGAATTCGCTAGTTGTGAGTAGTAATTTTTTCATTATCTTCTTCCTTGGTTGTTTAATTGTTGTGATGCTTTTTGAATAACTAGGCCACCGACTACTTTGCCTTTAAATTTAACTGTCGGGTCAGCCACTATTTTAATTGTCTGGCCTATCCAGTTCTGATAAGCTCCAAATAAATGAACTAGTGCTTTTCTTTTTCCTTTACTGATAATTAAAGCTTTTTTTGCTCCCTCTAAAGTTGCGACTATTTTATTGTCTGTTTTAGCCGTCATAGGTATTGGTATTGCGTCAACACTTAAGGCTATTATTTTATAGTTCATCTCTTTTATACCATTAACAGCAAAATCAAGATAGCCTAAATAATTTTCAGTTGGATCAAAGAAATCTTGCCCGCTTATTTCTGTTTTTACTATTTTTCGCATAAATCCCCCATCATTTGTTTAATCATTAACTTTTCTTCATAGTCTTCTTCCTCTCTATTTAAGTGATAATTTGGAATTCCTATCTCTGTTACTTCTGGGAATAATCCAATATTCCCGCCATCGTATTTTTTGGCAGTGTTATAATTATCGATTGCTTTTAGATAATCATTGCGCCCCTTATCTAAACTATCTTCATTGATAATAAACGGGCCTACATCATTTTCATTTGATGTTCCAACGAAGATCACATTAAACTCATCAATATCTACACCGTTAGCGACTAGGCCGTCACGATAAAAGGCAAACTGTAGGTGATATTGCCGATCATATAACTCACGTTCTATTGCCGATCTAGTCAATTCTTTACCGAATGTCTTTAAATCTCCGGCAGTATTATTTCCATAGTAATCAATCATAGCTTTGCATTTTTCGCCGGTGTACTTACAAACCCAAGATATAGCCGTTTCTCTATAATTAGCCATAGCTAACATTTTGGATGCTTCCCTATGATTACGTACTGCGTCAACTATATTTTTAACTTTCTCATTTAGTACTTCAGGAAAAATAACTTCTTTTCTTGGGTCTTGAGTGGATAACCAAGCTTTATACTTGTCTGATGTCTCCCCGTATGGCTTACCGGTGCTCTCGTTTATTGGGAAACCTGATGTAATATAGTGATTGTCAATTAATTCTTGTGCTGCCTGTTGTCCTTCTAAGATGTGGGCATGCACAATTGACCCAAGAGCCATCGGCATTGTTCTTTTGAACTCTTTTGTTTCTTTATATAGCCCTCTTGCTGGACTGATTGAGTAAGGTTTTAATTTACTCGCGTTTAAGCCAGGCAGTTTTAAATATTCTTCAAATGGCATATCATGGTAAATCACTTAAACAGCTCCTTATATTTTTCTCTTGTCATTTCTTCGACTACTTCACCAGCAGAAATATTGCGAGCTTTTGCGACACCTTTTATAACCCGCCTTACTTCTTCATCACGAACTTGTATTGGTTTTCTCAATGTATACTCCTTTATTGTTGGATGATTAAGTATAGCCTTATTGTTTACACCAGTCAATAGTAAAATAAGCATAAAATATAAAATTTAATAAAAACTGTTTACATGTATTGAAAGTGTATACAGTTGGTTATATGCTACCCATACAAACGAAACAAAAAGGAGCTACAAAAATGAAAGATCAGACAATAACAATCAAAGCCCCAATAACAGAGCATTGCACTGAGTGCGATTATGAAGCATCAAACAGCTTTGGCTCTCATAGGTATTGGTGCCCAAAATGCGGTGAGGGCAGAGTTGAAAGGGGTAGAAGACGAAACAAATTTGTTTATGCATATAAAAACACAGGTAAATATAATTTTTGCAGCAATGAAGATCAGACCCAGTATTACATAGTTATACCTAATGATAATATATACGGCTTTGTACTCAATGAAGATGACCTTGACATAGATTGCCCATTTGAATTAGCTAATCAAATTCATGATATTCTCGATAGATATATCTACACATCAAAATTAGAAGTCATAAAGAAAATTGTAGACCTATTTTCTGATGAAGAATATGTTTTATGTCAAAAGATGATTAGAGCTGAGGAGGCAGTTTTAGACGCTCAAGAAGATCTACTAAAAAAGATGGATGCGGTCACTCATATACAAGATGAAATGGAATGTTACGAGGAGTCTAAAAAATGAAAAACCCGAAACACGAAGGCGAACAAGACCCATGTAAAGACAAAGGATTAGATAAACTAGAATGGGTCTTGGTTGGCTGCATGGCAATCTATACTTCCTGTTTTTTGTGGGCGAACTTATGAGCGCCTTCACTAAATGCGGTGCAGAGTGCATCACCTGCGATTGTGGACATACTGAAAATAAATGTAAGTACTCAGCCAGCAAGCAAAGAGGCCGGAGAGTTGCGCTAGGGATAATTGAGCAACCTAAGAGAAAGAAGAAGAGGAGTAAGAGGAAATGAGCTACACTTCAACAACCGGTCTGAACAATAAAATAATGAACGAACAAATCAAGAGAAACGAGGTAACTATTTTGAAACTGCGAAGAGAAAATGCAGCACTAAAAGAAACAATTCGGATTAAAGAAGCAGCGGAAAATCCGTATGAGATGAGGTGATTAAATGAGTATAGAACAATTAAGAGAAACTGTTGCAGAGGAATTTACCACTGCGGATATTTTGGAACTGGCGAATAAGTGAGGTTGACAATAAGGGGGAAAGTTAGTATAGTCAGGTTATAGGCGATTCGAACCGTCTCAAAACAAACTAAATGCCAATTTACCCGCCTCTTCTGGAAGCTTTACATTTAGAGCTTGTTCGAACCAGATGCAGAGCGGGTTTTTTTATGGAGGAAATAAATGTCATTTAAATTAATGGCTCAAGCGATGGACATAAAAACAGGTTCATCAACTACTAAATTAGTTCTCTTAAAGCTTTGTGATAATGCCAATGATCAAGGTATATGCTGGCCTTCACAAGATACTATTGCAGACCAATGTGAGATATCTAAAAGAACGGTTGTATCTACAATTAAGAAGCTGGAAAAAATGGGTATTATTGCCATAGAAAAAAAGTGTAAAAACGGCAACGAATATCTGATAAATCTTAAAAGTGCAAAAATTGCACCTTTAGAAGCAGAAGTGCAAAATCTGCACTCTAAAAGTGAAAATTCTGCACTTTTCATAAGAACCTATAAAGAACCTATCAAGAAAAAATATATTAAAAAAGATTTGCCTGAAAGAGAAAAAGACTTTGAGCAATTAGTAAAAGACACTTGGAAAGACCTGGGAAGCGAAACATTCCTGCCACTTGTAGAAGCTCATAAATTCTTTTTGTATTGGTCTGAGTCAAACGGTAAAAAACTATTGTTTGAAAGGCAACAAACTTTCGATATTAAGAAAAGATTTAAAAGATGGCAGTTAAATAATTTCAACCAATCAAAGCCGCAAGGCAGAAACAACGCATAAAAAAAAGGAAAGGTAGCACGAAATGAAAGTAAACAGCAAACAACTATTAGCGGCACTCAAAAAGCTAAGTGGAGCAATAAATAATCCATCAGTCCCAGTACTGGCTAATGTTAGAATTATAACAGGATTAGATCAAGTAAACTTAATAGGAACTAACTTAAATCAAACCATAAAGGTTATTTTACCATGTGAAGTTAAGGCACAGATTGATACTACAATCAATTTTAAGCGCCTTATAGCAATTTGTTCACAGTTGGCAGATGATTATATACAAATGTCAATCAAAGATAATACAGCGGCTTTAAAGTGCGGTAAATCAAGGTTTAAACTATCCTGTATTAATTCGGATCAATGGCCCATGGATGATTTAGAGGGTGATTTTAACGAAATAACTTTAGATTATAAAACATTTAAAGAACAAGTTAGCCAAGTATTTTATTCAGCCTCAAAAGATGAATCACGACCGGTTTTAAATGGTATTTTATTTGAGGTCAAGGAACGCGATTTTAATACAGTTGCTACTGATGGTAAAAGGCTGGCTATATCTTCAGTATATGGAATGCAACAAGAAGATTTAAACTTATCTTTTATTTGTCCAGTAAGTGTATTAATAGATATAACCAGGCATGCATCAGACTACATAAACTTAAAGATTTATGATTCTAAATTATCGGTGAAGTCAGGTAATTATGAAATGACAACAAAGTTAATTGAGGGTAATTATCCAAATTATTCTCAGATCATTCCTGGAAAATTTACAGGTAAATTGCACATCAACAGAGTCGCTTTATTAGATGCCGTTCAACGTGTGGCATTAATATTAGACAATATCAACGAAAGTATAAAACTGGTATTTGCCGAGAATGAATTGCACGTAACAGCTCAAACACATGATAGCGCGCAAGAGACTATTTTAATTGAGAGTGATACAAATGCGGAGTTTAGTTTCAATCCTGCATTTTTAGTGGATGTGTTAAAGAATTTAGATTCAGATCATGTAATGCTAAATTACACTGACAGCATATCACCTACGCTAATCAGCGCGAACAATCTAAAATATATTTTAATGCCAATGAGAGGGTAATCATGGATTATCAGGAATTTATAGAATCGAAAACAGTAAATTTTATTGAGTCAGGTTTTGAAGTTTATGATTCAGATTTAAATGAAAGCTTATTTGACTTTCAAAAGTTTATTGTTAAAACAGCTTTAAGAAAAGGTAGATTTGCAATCTTTGCAGATTGTGGACTCGGTAAAACATTAATGCAACTTGAGTGGGCAAATAAAGTTTGTGGTCACACTCAAGGCAAGGTTTTAATATTGGCCCCGCTTGCTGTAGTTGAGCAAACTAAGTCTGAAGCGTTGAAATTTAATATCGATTTATCTGGCATAGATGTAATTAACTATGAACAGTTAGATAATATTAATTGTGATCAATATGACGGTGTAGTTCTGGATGAATCTAGTATTTTGAAAAACTTTACAGGTAAGATAAAAACGAAAATATTAGACTCATTCAAAAAGACTAAATTTAAATTAGCGTGTACAGCCACTCCGTCACCAAACAATATCCTTGAATTGGGTAATCACTCAGATTTTTTAAATGTAATGCGCTCAAATGAAATGATTGCAAGGTGGTTTATTAATGACACTATGAATTTTGGTGGTTATAGACTTAAAAAACATGCTGAAATTGATTTTTATAAATGGGTGTCAAGTTGGGCAATAATGCTTTCAAAGCCTAGTGATATTGGTTTTGAAACTGAAGGTTATAAGCTGCCAGACCTATCAATAATAGATCATATAGTTGATGTAGATCTTACTAATTTTGATAATGGCGAACTTATAAGAAATACGACTGTAAATGCGACTAATTATAATAGGGAATTAAAAAGAACTCAAAAAGAAAGACTCCAGAAAACAGCCGACTTAGTAAATAATTCAAATGAATCTTGGATAGTATGGGTTGCTCAAAATGAAGAGAGCGAATTAATCACAAAGATGATTGATGGAGCTGTTGAAGTTAAGGGATCGGATAAGCCAGACGTGAAAGCTAATAGACTACTTGGATTTGCCAAAGGTGAGTTTCGAGTTTTAGTCACTAAAAAGAAAATAGCTCAATTTGGCTTAAATTATCAAAGTTGTCATAATCAAGTATTTTGCTCAGTTGACTTCAGTTTTGAGGGATTATATCAAGCCATAAGGAGATCTTATAGATTTGGACAAAAAGATCAAGTTAATATTCATATGATTGTGACATCTTCAATGAATAATGTAATAAGCAATATTTATTCAAAGAAAGATGAGTTTGAGAAACTACAAGAAGGCATGAAAAAAACTATATCAGAACAATATAAAATGGGAAATGGAGAGCTAAAAATGGATTACGATTTTAGAGAAGTAAAGAACGAAGAATTTCACATTATGAATGGGGATAGCGTGGTAGAAATAGACCGAATAGAGGATAATTCATTAGACTTTTCAATATTTAGTCCGCCATTTTCGAATTTATATATTTATTCTGACTCAGTTCGTGATATGGGAAATAATGAGAATGACAATAAATTTTTTGAGCAATATTCATACTTAGTTGATAAGCTTTATAAGAAAATGCGTCCTGGTAGATTAGTCGCTGTACATGTCAAAAATCTAGTTAATTACAAGGGAAGTTCTAAAGATGGAATGGCTGGACAGCGGGACTTTAGAGGGGAAAATATTAAACTATTCAAAGATAAGGGATTTAGTTTTCATTCTGAAGTTACAATCTGGAAAGATCCAGTAATTGAAATGCAAAGAACTAAAGCTCATGGATTACTTTATAAACAATTAAGAAAAGACTCTTCATTCTCAAGAAATGGAATGGCTGAATATTTACTAGTATTCCGCAAGTGGGCACATACAGACTATGACGAAGCTATGGTTAATCCTGTACGTAAATTTGACTCTACAGACTACGCCAAAGAATTAGAGACTGAAGGATATAAAGAGTTTATTCAAAAATGCGGAGATAAAGCTGCAAAATTAATGGACTGGACAGTAATGGACTGGCAAAAATATGCATCTCCAGTATACCAATCTGAGTGTTCTAAAAATGATCTACTCAATTTAATTAATAATCAACAGTCATTAATTGATTATTTGATGTCGAAAAAATCAGACGTAGCGGATAACTATGCATCTCCAGTTTGGATGGATATTAACCAGACTAAAGTATTAAACATTAAAGAGGCAAAATCTAATAAAGACGAAAAGCACATATGCCCTTTACAATTAGATGTAATTGAAAAAGCTATTGATTTATGGACTAATCCAAATGACGTGGTTTTTACTCCATTCCTTGGAATAGGCTCAGAAGTTCACCAAGCTATAAAAATGGGACGCAGAGGAATTGGTATAGAATTAAAGCCTGAATATTTTGATAAGGCGGTTAAAAATTGTAAAGATGCTTTGAAAGAATCTAATCAACTAGAACTATTCTAAATGCAATCCAAAAAACAGAGCTTTAAAGAGTCTGTTGTTAATGTGGCCGTGGGTTATGCGGTCGCATTAATTAGCCAGTTGATTGTAT
>Ga0208434_1000559_pt1 | contig 17303 bp, 22 predicted proteins | sample 13_taG_FD_184086 | JGI IMG/M metagenome (GOLD analysis project Ga0208434, IMG submission 184086) | Marine viral communities from the Subarctic Pacific Ocean - 13_ETSP_OMZ_AT15268 metaG (SPAdes) (version 2) | ecosystem: Environmental > Aquatic > Marine > Oceanic | place: Pacific Ocean | collected... | reverse complement strand
AAGCACCGTTGGCTCTGTGCTAGTAGGCTCTGTCTATGTCGCTACAGCTCCCAACGATTGGACAAGAGGAATGATCGCCCTTGATGATTGCTCTTATACTATCAGCGAGATCGGCGGGTCATCGGGGACATTCACCTTCCCTCAAGACAAGCCTGACCTACAAGACGTCACAGTGTTCTTAAGGAATAGCCAAGCTGACTCTGATGACTTCTCAATCTCATCACTAACGGCGCTCGATAACTCAGCCATGAGTACAACCACTATCTCATGGACAATCACTGATGATGGATTCACTCAGTGTTACTATCCGACAAGCGCGGGCGATATCGTGTGGACCTCAACAGCTTTGAGGGACTTGTTAGGGTTCACCGGTAATGAGTCACCTGTTACAGATGGCAGCTTTGAGAGGCTCATCTCTACCCATAAGAACGCGGCGGTTCTAATACCATCGAGGCCCTATCAATCGTTACATCTCAGAGTCGAGAATATGGGACAGAGCAGGCGCAAGATCGGCGGCGGCTATGTATCGAACTCGATAGGCTCATATGTTATCTCAGATCTAAGTTTTGATCTTGATGCTCTCCTTGATGAGTCAGATGACTATAAGCACTTCTCAAATAGATTCCTGCCATTGGTCGCACCAGGTGAGAGAATCAACTTCTATCAAGGATGGGGTGATTCAAGGCGGTCACTGAGAACAGCTCAAGTGGTAGGAAGTCAGGCGGCTTATGATCTGCTCTTTACATCTGAGGACAATGGAGACCAAGGTCGAATCAGAGGAAGTCTATCAACCTCTGACTTTGATCTAAGCTATCCAACACGACTAAGGAGAAGAGTCCCTGTGAGCTTGGAGATTGAGCACCTATGAGTAATAGCTTTACATCTCCCCCAACACTAGTTGACCCCGGTAGGGTCACCGCTTCACAGACTCTGAGGACAACTGAGTTAAGCAGATTAGGTGATATACAGAATTACCTTTTTGCTGTTGGTGGCTGCCACAATGTGATCAATCAGATCTTTGATGATAGCTGCTTTATTCAAGACTCAACGTCTTATGTGCAGATGGCGCAATGGACAATTCCAATTCTAAGCGATAAGCACACAACGCTATCAATCAACATTCAAGGCTTCTGTCCAACTGCCGCCAATGGGACCGCTAAGATTGAGGTAATCATAGGTGCAAGTACTGTCTCAACTGAGATCAGTATCACAGATCAGAACCGCTATATATCATCATTCAACTCAGGAACTGTCACTGTTACAGGGTCAACACAAGAGACCGCCGTGGTGAGGCTAAGTGTTAAAGCGCCAAGCGGTCAAGAGGTGACTATCTTAGGGATTCAAGCCAACTGGCAAGCGCTCACCTCACCACTGACCACCGGTTCATTTTCACAGGGTAGCGATTCATTCATTCCGCAAGGAGTAGCCAGGCTTGGCGCTGACCTTTCATTGACCGCTCGTTTTGGAGTGGAGACCATCGAGAATATCAACACTCTCAGAGCAAGGGGAAGAATCCTGTTTAGTTGGTCGGGCGTTGAAGGGGCCTCTTCAAGTGGCGCAATCTCAGCGGTAGGAGCTCCACCAAGAGCCATTGGAGTTGGAGACCTGTCTTCATTCTATGCACCGGCGGCGATCTTCTCAGGTACTACTGAGAATCAGTTAACAGTGAAGGTCTATGTCAGAGCACTTAATATCACATCGAGCGCTGATCACTTCACAATCAATATCATGAATAACGCGCTAGCGATTACCGCCGGTGGATGGAGTGAGTTTGATATAGACCTCACTCAAGATGAGTTATCAATCTCTGATCAATTCGGTTTATCAGTTTATAGAGCTGGTGTAGATGAAGACAATGACCAAGTAGCAAGCCCTTCAAGACTGCCAAGCGCCACCGGTTATGTAGCCGGCCTTGTGATTATAGGTGTATAAATGCTAATACCTTCAACACTCCGAAAGATGCCGGCTAAAGATGGGTGCTATAACAATCAAATAGTGATGGGCGGGACCGTTGGACAAATGGCCTCAGCGCTTGCACAGCTATCTCACTGTAAGTTTCTAGGTACTGCTCAATATCAGTTTGCTCATTCTACCTATAGTAGTCTATGGGGCGGTGAACAGTTTGGCGCTCGATTGAGCACAGGGACTAGAGTCCTCACAACCTACAAGACCTATGAGTATAACCTCCTTTATCAGTCAACTGTATTGAGTGAGGCCCTTGCTTTGTTCTTTGTCTATGGTGGTGACAATACAGCAGGATCAGTCAGCATTAAGGCTGAGGTAAGAGCTACCGGCTCAAACAGTTACACCGGTACTGTCCTTGATTATGGTATTGAGTTCACTGCACCTGATGAACTGATCTCATATAGTACTCCACTAGGTGAAGCGGTCCCTCCTGATCAATTCGCCTTTACCGGTTGCCGAATACAGACACCTGGTAACCCATTGGTCACTGATCCTCTTGACTCACCTCGACCGCTAATCATTCCCCTAGCTAATCGAGGCGATCTATTGAACATCAAGGTAACTGTCAACAGTCTTAGTCTTGTCTCGTGTCATATCTATGATGTTTATCAATTGGAGGTCACACCATGAGTATTACATCTGATCATGGCCGGAGAATCTTTGCTCTTGAAGTGGGCGGCCTCATCTATCGTTATCATAGCGGCGGTGGTGTCAGTGGTTTATCGTCTACTATTGCCACCGGCATTGACTTTGTAAATGTTGAAGGGATCACTTCAGTCAGTGCTTTTGGAGCGTCGATTGATCCAAGTGGCGGTATAGGTGAATATCAACCGATCACGGTGACACTGGGCATTGATAAGCGCGGCGGGTCTAGTGATGCCGGTGTGGTCTTTGGTCGATGTGGGGCGCGGTCTGTATCTACCAAAGCAAAGATCACGGCAAATGTAGACAGAGAGCAACAGAGTATAAATGTTGATACTAATCTCACCGCGTTGAGCTTTCCTCGATTGATGCATATTGGCGCTGAGACTGTCAGGGTCAATCAAGCGAGCGCGTCTATCCTCCTTACTCCAAGCGGTCGAGGTGCTGCCAACACTGCTACACAAGCTCACTCGATTGATCTTGAGGGTGTATCAGTTCCAGAGATCACCACTGAGATCACCACGTTTAGAGGCAGAAGAGCCAAGCTCTATATGGCTCATAAGTTCCCTAATGGATCAGTGAGTTCATGGATAACTATAGTCAACGGATTGATAGAGAGTACACCGACCATTGACGAGGGTGACACTATTAGTCTGTCATTGGTTCCGTTGGTCGCTCTTATAGATCAGGTAGTAGTCGATAAGGGCTTGAATCAAACAAGACTACTTCACGGTTATCACTTCTATGATGGTGTTAACGGCTCAGCGCTTGAATATGCCATGAGCATTGAAGACCCCTTTCACCGTGTCAGATATGACATTGATACCACTGCAACGAATACGGCTAATACTCTACAGATAATTAAGGGAACCAATACCCTTCTTGAGGACTTTGACTTAACTCTACCCACAGGCCTTGATAGTAGCGGTCAACCGTACACTTCAGACTCTCACCCTCGATATCCAAGAGGGACATTGACAGCGATCTTAAGGATGCCGATCTATCCAACGGCAATCACTCAGACGACCAACGCGGCGGGTCTCGATGTGCTTAGATTGTCACTCGACTCAACGCCATCAGGGGCAGCTACTACAGCGATCATTCAAAGAGCTGACAAGGTAGACTTTCCCACTAGAGCAGAGATCAAGAGATTCAAACTAGATGGTGTCTATCAATGGCCTAATGTGATCAATGATACATTAGAAGCAAGCGGCCCAACAAGCACACAGGGAGACGCCGGCGGCGTTGTCAGTTGGAGACTTACAGAAGACAATAAGCTCATACTTAGAAAGCTATCAGATAGTGATGTTGATTCATCGCTATACCTCTTCACAGACAAAGAGACTTTTGAGTTTTATGAGGAGTATACAGCCACCAACGCGAGAAGATGGAGCGGTGACACAGCGGGTGATCTGTTGCCTAGAAAATCAAATAGATTATGGTATCCAATCGACTACAGTCTAGGCGATCCGATTGATGAAACTAGACCGGCCTTCAGAGAGTTCAATGTAACCACCACTCAACCTAACTCAGCACATGAGATAAGGGACATAGCACAAAGCTACTATCAAAGAAGAGAGAGTCGAATATTAGTCGAGGAGTCGCTTGGTCTCCCCTCTTCTTTAGGCTCTGATAATGTACCTCTTTCAATCATGTACTATGACCGACTATCACAGACCATGAAAGAGCAAGTCCTCTATGCTACACATGAGACGGTTGCTACTTTCGGCGGCGCTAATGTCGGTTATCATGTTCACCTTAATCTAAACTATTTGGACAACAGCAGATCATTCGCCGATTGGTCAGAAGGTGAGAGGGCCCTAATCACCAACGGCGGCCGCTTCGATAGCATAAGACCAGGTGAAGCAATACTCCAACTCTTAACAAGTGGCGGTGGTGATAATGTCAACGGTGCATATGATGTATTCTCTACAGGGTGCAATATCTCATTAACTGAAGTTGATGAGGCTTCATTTCTAGCCATTGACGCTTCAAGCCCGTTCACTATAAGCGGGCAGTTTCTCGGCATAGGTGCAGACGTTAGAGAGATGATCAATAATCTACTTCAACTTCTTGGCGCTTGTATCGTTATGAAGAGGAGTTCCACCGGTGAAAGCAAGATTACTCTGAGACCCATGGGAGCAGAGAGGGCGGCTGATGTATCGTTAACTATCAGCGCTGATGATTGGTTGGCTGACCCTCCCCCCCATTGGGACAGTTACGAAGATATAGTGACTCAGATCAAATACGAGTACGACTATGACCCCACTGAAGACAAGTATCATTCAGAGGTGTTCTTCAATAACCATGAAGCAATTCAACGCTATGGTGGCGAGCGATCAAAGATCAATATCAGCCTGCCAGGTGTATCGTCTGATCAGTTTGGAAGGGGGGCCGGCGATGTATACGCTGAGTTCCTCCCCCCATCACAACGAATATTTAATATACTCTCTAATCCTCTGAGAGTTTGGCGCGGTTCAATCGGCACAGGTAAGAGCGCTTTCTTAGATCTTGGCTCATACGTTCAATGCTCATCACCTCACCTAAGAGGGTATGGAGATGACTATGGAGTGACAGATGGAATAGCCATGGTTCGCTCGATCCATCAAGAGCTCATGAGTGAAGGGTGCGATCTTGAGCTGTTAACCACCGGCCTCTCACCGGTCGCTTGGAATGCAACCGCCACAGTGGCAACCATACCGACCACAACCACGGTCACAGTCAACACAGACGACTATTCAGAAAGCGGGATAGATGATGTCTTATTCTTTAGAGCTGGTGATACTGTCGATTATCTGCCTATCGGTGATCATGATTCAGGAACACTTGGACTAGAGATCGAATCAATCACTGGTAACACTATAACATTCACAGCAGTTCATGGTCTCACTGTCACCGGTGGAACTCTTGAACCGACCACATACGCCAACGCAAGCGCAGCACATCGGCTTGATGCTTATTTAGCTAACTCATCAGATGTGATAAACTCAAACATAGAAGCTCAGGAGTTCAGTTGATATGCCAACTAAAGCAGAATTAGAGACAAGGATAGAAGATCTCAATCATCAGATAAGGCGGCTTGAACGCTCTGTCAATCAAGCGCGGCTTGATGTTAAAGAGTTACCCACTGCCGCTTATAATCGCTTTGAGACTCCGGCACTATCAGACAAGATCCATCAAGCAATTGTCAGAGGATGGGCTGAGTTTGAGGAGGTCGTCATCGATCCCTCGCCAAGGATCAATCTTTACATCAAGAGTTCTCAGGGTATCGGTTGGAGCTGGGAAGATGACTATACACGCAATGGACAGTTTGCTTGGTGTGGAGCTTTCGCCGCTTGGTGCCATACTGCTGTCAAGTACGACATAAGAAAAAAGATCTTTCCATCATGCTACCGAATGTATTCTAATTGGGGCCAAACCTCGCGAAAGATCGATTCACGAAAAGTTCAACCCGGTGACATCGTGGTCGTCTATACTTCCAAGCGATCAATGCAAGGTGATCACATCACTCTATGTGTTGACTCCTCAACTATTGAAGAGGGCTACATCACCACCATTGAAGGCAATGCACACGGTGAGCTTGGCGATGGATCAAACGGTGAGGGAGTAATCAAGCGTCAAAGAACCATTAATGAGTTCGCTCATGTATACAGATTATTAGCTGATGACTTCGATGAATGAACAGCAGGCTAAACTCTTAGACAAAGCAGGTGGCCGCAAGGCCCTTGCATTCTATACTACGCTTGGATGTTGCCTACTCTTAGCGCTACTCGATAAAGCACATACTGAAGTCCTGGGTCTTATCGATACTCTCTTCTTTATCTATGCCGGCGCAAATGTGATGAGCAAGCGCAACGCACAAACACCAACCGAGGGAAAAAAAAATGAGCAAACTATTAGTAAGTAATCCTGCAAGCGCGGGTCAAATTGTCGCTTCATATAACGCTTCAAGCGTCAATGATACAGATTGGCATACTCTATCGAGTAATGAGTTCTATGACACAATCACAGGAACACAGTTGGCCGATGGTCTTCAGTTTGCTTTTGTGAATGTGACAAGCTCATCAACCTCAGCACTGACTCACCTTAAGCTGAGAGCGGCGGGCGGTGCAGGTGATGGGAAGACAAACACAGACGGCATTCTCTCGATCTTGGGACAGTTCTCTGTTGACGCTCAAGCTCTATCGGGCGGCGCTGATGTCACCTCGATTGCTTATGCTAAGGGCGCAGGCGGTGACACTGTCGTCATAACAGCCGGCTTCAACCGATAAGGAGAAATCATGGCTATTAAAACAGATACATTCACAGGCGGTGGTGGTGGCGGCGGTGCGGTTGATTCAGTCAATGGCCAGACCGGTGTTGTTGTTGTCAGCGGTGATGATATAGCGGCAGACCATACAGCATCAAACTATACAGCGGCTAACGCTAACATCGATGGACACCTCTCAGGTATTGATACCAAGCTAGGCACTTTAGTTGCCGGGCTAACTTATCAAGGTAGCTATGATGCAACTAATAATTTGCCTTCACTCGCTAATACTCTGAAAGGTGATTTTTATCTAGTATCAAGCGGTGGTACTCGGTTTGGTCGAGACTGGGCAGTTGGTGACCATCTTGTTATCAATGAAGATATGGGCGGTACAGTATCGAACGGTAAGATTGATAAGATTGATAACACAGACCAAGTAACAAGCGTCAATACTCAGACCGGGGCGGTTGCCCTAAGCGGTGATGACTTGGCGGCTGATCACTCAGCATCAAACTATACAGCGGCCAACGCTAACATCGATGGCCACCTCTCAGGGATTGATACCAAGTTTGGCACACTCGGAACAGCGAGCACAGCGGCCTCAACCAGCTTCTTGCAAGTGGTCAATAACCTCGGAGACATTACAAGCGCGACCACGGCTAGATCTAATCTTGGTCTAGGCACAGCGGCAGTTCAAGACGTAGGCACAACAGCGGGTGATGTAGTTCAACTTGATGGAACTGCTAAACTTCCCGCGGTCGATGGTTCACAGTTGACTAATCTACCAAGCGCACCGGTGACAAGCGTCAACACTTTAACAGGTGCTGTTGTCCTAAGCGGTGATGACTTGGCGGCAGACCATACAGCCTCCAATTATACAGCGGCTAACGCTAACATCGATGGACACTTAAGCGGTATTGATACCAAGTTTGGCACATTCGGAACTGCGGCGGTTGAAGATGTAGGCACAACAGCAGGCGATCTAGTTCAACTTGATGGATCGGCTAGGCTGCCGGCGGTCGATGGTTCACAGTTGACTAATCTACCAAGCGCACCTGTCACAAGCGTCAACACTCTGACCGGTATTGTGGTCGTAAGTGGTGATGATATAGCGGCAGACCATAGCGCTTCAAACTATACAGCGGCTAACGCCAATATAGACGGTCACCTCTCAGGGATTGATACCAAGTTTGGCACACTCGGCACAGCTTCAACGGCGGCCTCAACTAGTTTCTTGCAGGTGGTCAATAATCTAGGAGACATTACAAGCGCGACCACGGCCAGATCTAATCTTGGTCTAGGCACAGCGGCCACCTCTGCAAGCACCGACTTCTTAGCATCTACCGCCGGCCTCGATGACCTTAGTGATGTTGCCTACACAGCAGGCCCAGGCATTGACAATTATGTCCTCACTTATGATCACTCAACTACATCATGGGGGGCTGAAGCGGCGGCCAGTGGTGGTCTCTCTGAGATTGTCCAAGACACTACGCCTCAGCTTGGCGGTGACCTAGATACGAACGGTAATTCGATCACAAGCGCAGGTAATGCCGATGTACTGATTAATCCGGCAGGAACAGGTGATATCAGTATTGGCGCTGATCTTATCCCTGATGCTGACGCGACTCATACAATCGGTGATGAAGATAACCGCTATATCTCTACATACTCAGATCTAAACGGCGCTATTAGATTCAAAGCTAAGAACGCTCAAGGCGCACAGATCACCAAAGGTCAAGCGGTCTTCATTAGCGGTGTTAGTGGCACAGTTCCAGAGGTTCAACTCGCAAGAGCAAATAGCGCTTCAACTATGCCGGCCTTCGGTCTTGTCTATGCAACAGCTAACGCGGCGGCCGATGTTGAAATTGTGACCTTTGGTAATCTCACAGACTACGATACAACAACCTATTCATTATCAGCTAATGATACAGTGTTCATCAGTGCGGCCACGGCAGGAGCTCTTACCAACACGGCACCAACCGGTGAGGCTAATCTGATTCAAAATATTGGGCGAGTTGTAAGAGCAGACGCTTCGGCAGGCATCATCAAGGCAGGCGGCGCGGGTCGATCTAATGCGACACCTAACCTCGATGACGGAAAGATCTTTTTAGGTAATGGATCAAACCAAGCTGTTTCAACTGCCCTTTCATCGATTGCATTGAGCTCATTTAATGATGATCTTAGCTATCTCTCAAATGTAGTAGAAGACACCACGCCTCAACTCGGCGGCTCACTTGATGTGAACGGTCAAGATATTGTTTCAGTCTCGAACGGTGATATCGAAGTTGACCCTAACGGCACAGGCTCATTTAAAATCAAAGGTAATGCTACTAGCGGGAGCGGTCGATTAGTTCTCAACTGTGAGCAGAATAGTCATGGTATCACGCTTAAAGGGCCTCCACATTCAGCCGGCGCTAACTACACGCTAACATTTCCAAACACTGACGGCACCGCTGACCAAGTACTAAAGACGGATGGATCTGGCGGGCTAGATTGGGTCGACCAAGCGAGCGGCGGCGGGGGTTGGACTTACTCAGCCATTACCGCTGACCCCGCCAATGCTCAAGCAAGCTATCACTACTCATGCACTGGAACATTCACGATCACGCTAGCGACAAGCGGCATGAATGCAGGTGAAGAGATTAGAGTCAAAAACATGGGAACGGGGACAATCACCATTGATCCACAGACTCAGACAATTGATGGTGACCCCGCTGATTATGTTTTAGACGTTGAGTTCTCAGCGATCACTCTTGTATCAACTGGCACAAATTGGGAGATCATCTGATGAGTCATAATAAAAACACAGTGAACACGATAGCGCCAGATAGAAGCGGTGAAATCAATCAATCAATTGGTGATTTGTCAGATGTTTCAATTTCTAATCTAACGGCTAACGATGTATTGAAATATGACGGCACTAATTTTGTAAATGCAGCACTTACGAGCAGTCAATATATTTTAATTGGTCAAGGCGAAAGTAATGCATATTCTAACAGCGGGCGAGCTCAAATCGCGTCAGGTTGGGATTTGTATCTATATGATACAGCGCCGCTGAATACCATAAGTAATGCAATTATAAATAAGGTCAGTGGTACAGACTGGATTTCTTCTGTCACGCTACCAATTGGCAAGTATCAAATTTTATCTAATGTTAGAGTAGAATTTACAGCAAGCGGTTCTTTACAATGGGCGCTTCATGATGGCAGTCAATACGAATCAGGGCGCGCTGTAATTGGTGAATCTTTGAGCAGCTATTCATACCCATCAACTTTAGCTAGCTCATTTTACACAACAGCAGTTAGAAGTATGACGATAAGAGTCGTAACTGCTTCGAGTGTCGATACAGTTGCAAATCAAGGGAATACTGTAAGTGAGTTTAGCAGCTTGTATATTGAGAAATTGGATTAAACCAAATGTCACACAATATAATTAAATTAGACTCTAATGAGGCTGAGAGATCAGGTGATATTTCTATGTCCTCATTATCAGTTTTGGACATAGCGGGTTCAGCTAGTGAATTTGATATATTTCAATACAGTGACCCTAATTGGTCGCTTTTAGAATATGCCCCTGTCACAAAGACTTTATCTTATTTTAAATATTACGCTAATTATAATACAGGTCTCACGAATTACAATTATTCAAACGGTGATTATTTTGTTTGGAGGACTCAAACAACTGTTCAGCCTGACGAGTACCTAGGGGCAGGTGTTTCTGCACAAGCCGCGTCATCGTCTCAGTCACCGTTCACAAGTAACGGAACATGGAAACAATCAATTACGCTTGCGAATAGTGGCACATACCTATTTATATTTAGGCCTGCCTTTGGCGCGTCTTTTACGTCAAATGATAGCTGTACAGTACAGATCCATGATTCAACATCAGCATTCACAAACAAATTGCATGTAAACAGTGAAGGCAAATTCGGTGATTGTATTTTCGGTATAAAAACTATTACATCATCTACCACATTTAAACTAATAGTCACAGATATCGTGGGTACTGTTGATGTGTTAGAGACATACTATAGAATGTTTTTAGGTCTTCAAATTTTTAAATTAGGATAAGGGGCGCCAGATGTATATTTTAGTTAAATGTGATCAGTCAATAAATGCAGGTGATGTGATCTCGTATGATGAAACATTGCAAAAATGGACTCTAGCAAATGACAAGACAAAAATGATTTGTGTCGCGAGAACATCAGCTAGAGAATATATTTTGCTAGATGAGACTACAATTCACGTAGTTGAAGCAGTGACTTCAGGCGTATGCTATGCAAGGGCTACGGCTAGTATACTAGACCAGGGCGGGAGACTCGGTGTCGAAAATGGTGGAGTTTTTGTTATTGATCAAACTGATAGCCACTGCTTTATATTACCTAACGATATACAAGCTGCCCCGCGGTCGATCGGTGATTTAGTTAGAGTAAATATCAGATGATTGAGCAAATATTAGCACACCGAGACGCTATCCCCTATGCTCTAGCGGTCGCTTGTATCGTACTTGCCACGGCTATGGGTTATCTACTAGCAGACAAAGACCCCGCCGAAGTGTGCGCTGAATATGTCGTCAAGGTTGAGCGACTTCAAAAGCAAGTTGACGAGCTAGAGCTAGAACTCACTGAGTGTAAAGCCCAGAGAGCAGGTCAGACTGCTATTGATTGTCAGACTAAGATCAAGGTCTCAGTCTCCAAGGCGTTAAAAGACTACAGAGAGGTCGTGTGTAGTGACTAGCTTTATCTCTCTACTCCTCATCATGCTACCGCTTAAGCCGGCTGACTTCCCTGCCAATATGGTGTGGATGGGCCAAGGTCTTGAACCAGTCGCAACGATCAAAGTCAAGAAGGGTCATGTCATCGGTCGAACCTCGATCTTGATTACTCCCTATGAGTTTATCAGACTCAAGAGCGCGGTTGAGGGTAGTGATGACCTTTGCACCTGGGCAGTTGATGAGGCTGTCAAGAGCTGCCTCAACTCAATGAAAGAAGCGACTGATCGAGCGACTAATAGAGAGACCAATGACGCTGAGCTCATCAAGGCTTATGAGACAAGACTAAAGACCACTGAGAAGAGCTTGATCAAACTAGAGCGACATAATAAAATTATGTTATATGTGGCTAGCGGCCTTGCCTTGGTCGCGAGCTCTACAACCGCTCTTCTGATATGGGGTAAATGATGGATATGTCAGCTGTTGATCTTGGAACTTTAGCCGCCTTTATCGGTATATTCTTTAAGATGCAGTCTGACAAAGCCGTGGCCGCCGAAGAGCTAGGCCGGATGAAACAACAGATCAAGAGCTTAGAGACTAGGGCGGGGCGCGTCGATGGTAAGCTGACCGAGATTGATGAAAAGCTCTCTCTGATGATGGCCGCTATTGCTCGGCTTGAAAGTCAGATGACTATGCTAGTCAGTCAAGCCTAAGACTTAGCGAGTTCAACTAGCTTATAGTAAGCGCTCCAATCATCAGCCTCCATATATCGAATGGTTCGCTGGCATTCATGTTGGTGTTTGTCTTCCATCGAGCAGGCCTGACGCACTGTCTCAACAAAAGCAGGCTCATGTAATCGAGGTCCATAGAATGACGGAGGCGCGTCCTCAAGTACCGGGTACTCAGCAATGGTCGAATTGTGGATGGCTTCGATAAAGTCCTCTCTGTCATCTTCCCACCATCTCTCGATCCAGCTCCAAGATGATCTCACTGATCGGTGGATCACGAACTTATAGAAGAACGCTTCAAGCTCATCAGGACTCATACTTGCGACCTCTTCACCTTGTCTCTTGGCTACACTGTTCACAGCCTCAACTGAGATGCTGTGCTCTTCGGCAATCTCCCAAAAGCTCTCCTCTGAATCGAACTTATAGAGTGAATCAGCTTTGGGCTTAGGTGGATCAATCTTGGGTTGAGGTGGAGCGGCGACCGGTTGAGGTGGAGCGGCGACCGGCTGAGGAGGCCTTGACGCTTGTCTCCTTGGCGCTCTATTCGTCGGTGCTTTGAGTTCTTCACCGAGTGACTCAGCACTAATGGCGGCTCTCTCATCATCGCTCATGTCTGTATTGTCTGCGATCTCATCAGCGCTATAGATGCCTGATACCGCGTCGGGATAAGTGGCACGGAGGCCCATAGTCAAGACTCGACTCCTCAACATCTGAAGCGGCATCTGCTGCCAATTGCGGTTCCGAGTGAGACCCTGTGCATTGGCCATCTCGATGGTGAAGGTGTACTCATGCACAATCTCAGCAGGCTCATCAGTGCGAGTAAAGTGCATAGTGCAATGATCCACAGTCCAAGAAGCGACTCGCCACCAACGGACAAGACCGGAACGTCTACAGATCCCTGCCATAGCATCCGCACCGAGTGACGGCTTACCTTTGAGACAGTAAGATTGAGTTGAGACAAGACCCATGTCACCACCAAAGTGACCACCGAAAGCGGCATGACACTTGAGCAGGTCAGCCGGTCGATTATCATCGAGTAGTGTGGCGATCTCTTTGGCTTCTTCTAGGTTCGTTGGAATATATATTGAGTTCATAGTGTGTTCCTTACTCGATGATCATGTCTGGTGTTGATGGGTACTCGGGATACTGTCGAGCGCTGATTGTGTCTCTCTCCCAATCAACAGGGTTAGAGGCGCACCATGTGACAACCTCAGATCGTTTATGGTTTGGCCAACTGCCACCGGTCAACTGATAGGCTTGATAGGGTGAGAGCTTAGAGATAACAGTATTAGCGCAGTACTCAGCCGGGGGGAGCTCCCCATGGTCAGCGAGGAACATCATGATAGTAGTGAAGGCGACTAGAGCGGCAAAGCCCCATCCTATATCTTGTGCGATTCTTTGGTCAGGTGTCATGTCAGTATCCTTTGTCAGTTTGTCAGTTATTGTTTGGCAGCTTTCGCCGCTTCTTGATCAAGCTCTTTGCTTAGCTCTTCTTCGTATTGCCTAGTGTCGTCATTGTCAGATGTGGTCTCTTGCTCTAGTTGATCTCTCAGATGTTTAGTTCTCTGCATATATTGAATCATCTCGTACTCAGTCATTGTTTCTCTCTAAATCGTGTAGGTATAAAGTCAGTAGCGGTGAAGTAGTCAACAGATCCACATAAGATATTAGCGCTCACGGCTAACCTCTCAGCGAGATCTTGACTTGGCTTTACGTGATTGTGAATGATCCGGCTTAAGTGATCAGGGGTGATCTTACATAGACCGGCTAGAGCGTTGAGCTTCACAGACTTCTTAAGCACTGTTCTTTTATTGACGTACATCAACAGTCTCCTTGTCAGCGGTTGAACATGAGCAAGATCTATCACGGTCAAAATACATTGTCAAGAAAACTTGACATCAAATATTTATGATGGTGTAATCTCCTCACTTCACTATATGACAAAGGAGCTGACATGAAAGAGTATGAAGCGCGCGTCTCTATACTAAAGAGGACTGATCTAACTAACGCTGATAAAGTTGTGATGATGGCGATCCTCATGACAATGGACTGGAAGACATGGAAGAATCGGACAAGTCACGCGGCGCTAGCTAAACTCACCGGGCGCAATCGAGGAAACATCAATAAGAATGTTAAGAAGCTGGAGAGTCTTGGGATCATTAAGCGTGATTGGTACTCATCAGCAAACAGGTGTAAGAGCCCTGTCATGTCTATCCAAAAGGACCACCTGGCAGGTCCAACACTTGACGAGACTGAGAGAGATGATCGAGGGCCTCGACCGTTTCCTAGGGAATCAGAAGTGTCTCCCAAGGAAACAGAAGTGTCTCCTAAGGAAACAGAGGTGATTCCTAGGGAAACAAGTGGGGCTTCCTTAGAACAGCACATATCAATAACTAATAATCAACTCTCTTATCAATCTAATATCAATCCATGGGGAGTGCCGAGCGCTCACCTATGGGGAGATGAATTGAGAGAACAGAATGAGAGGGTATTGAGAGAGAGAAAAGAGACTGACAAATGAAAAGCATAGCTGACGGACTTCAAGACATCTTACCCCACCTCGAAGCACTTAAAGAGATCGCTCGTCAAAAGAGAGAGTCAGGTGAGTTGAGAAACAAGACACCACTTCAAAACTTCAAACATCTAAACTCAATGAACCTTGAAGAGCTCGGCCATGTCTTCCCATCATCAGCAAGGTTCGAATGTAAACCCCTTCCATACTGTGGTCGGTGCGCTGAGGGATTCAGTTACACTATTGACAGCTTCGGAAATAGAACAGCTCAGATCTGCGAGTATTGCGAGAGACCGCGTCGACGGATGAAGAGAATCAATGATCTATCTTTACCGGCTGATTCTTTTGGCATGCATCTGAATCGGTATGAGTGGGATAGCTCAGAGCAGAGGCACCGGATTGATAAGCTGTTAAGTTGGATGAAGTATCGAGAGGGGAGAGAGACTCAACAATCACCAAGCGTTTATCTTTGGGGGAGACCTGGCAATGGGAAGACATCACTTCTCTATGCTCTCGCCAAGGAGGCAGTATGGAATGATTTTAGAGTTGAGTATACATCTCATTCAAAGCTGATCGAGAAGATCAAAAGAAGCTACTCAGGCAACCAAAACAGTCCTCTTGACTCTTGGCTCGATCGGAAGTCTCTACTTCTCTTTGATGAGCTTGGAGGTGTTGGAGGTGCTGCTAATCAGACCGCTTGGTTCAAAGCTCAGACGGCAGATATCATCCAAAAGATGTATGAACGCTGGGCAAGTGGTCAGCTCTCTATCGTGATCACTACTAACCTCACTCCTCAAGAGCTGTATAAAGCAATCGACCAAAACACGGCGGTCTTCTCTCGACTTCAAGCGATGTTTGGTCAACCGGTTGAGATGGTCGGGCAAGATCGAAGAGCGAGTGACAGCGCGCTTGCTTCATGGGGAATCAGATAATCCTTGCAACCAAGATCACTCTGACTCATCCTACTAGACCCCGGCTTGTTTACTTTTTACGGTCTAACAATCAACCTTTAAAACCTTCAGGCCGGGTACTTTATTGTTGACATTGTATAACATGACGCTATAAAGTAGACCCTCATTGAGAAAGGGTTTACATTAAATGAAAGTACAAGCTAACTTTAGAATCAAGAAGACGACTCTTGATTATTTAAAACTTATTGGGAAGGCTGAGGATAGAACAGTCTCATACCTTCTCAATAAGGCTATTGAATATGTCATCGAAAAGCATCAAGCAGCTCCAACAGGAGATCAAGCAAGCCTCGAAGTATTACGCCTTTTGGGATCAAAATCGAAGGAAGTTACCGAACGCGGCTCAAACGGCTGATTATTTCGCCGGTCGATTATCAAAGCTAAGAAAGGAACTAGATGACAAGCGTCAACAAAGTGACATTGATGGGGAGATTGGGAGCTGATCCAGAGGTCAAGCAAGCCGGGGGCACTAGTCTTTGCTCGATAAGAGTAGCCACCTCTCAAAGCAAGATGGGTACTAACAATCAATGGATTGAAGAGACTGAGTGGCACACTGTCAAAGTGTGGGGAGACAGTGCCAATAACCTAGCGAAGCGAGCGAGGAAAGGAACACTGATCTACATCGAGGGAGTTCTGACTTCTAACACTTACCAAGAAAAGACTTATTGGGAGATCAAGAGTAGACATTGGAAAATCGTTACAGATGGAGTGAAGCGCGAAGATCAAGGCGGCGGCGGCGGTTATCAGTTGATGCCACCTGAGAAACAAAACCAATGGTCACAGCAGGCGCAACCTAAGAGCCCTTGGAGCTAATGAGTGAACCTTAAGCACCTTAAAGCAAGGGTCTCTCAATGTGATCTCATCGCTACACTCTCACCTTGTCCCCGGCGCAAAGTCGGTGCGCTCATCATTGATCCTCAGTCTAACTCAATAGTGAGTGAGGGGTATAATGGGACACCAAGAGACTCATCGAGAGAGCTATGTGGCGGGGTGCATTGTGTACGACAATCAAGGTATATCGAGAGCGGGACTAGAAATGATGTGGGCTGCCACCATGCAGAGATGAATGCGATCCTTAATGCGACGAGGACCGGTCACTCTACCCTGGGCGCTTGGCTAGTCAGCTCTTGTGACCCTTGCCTAATGTGCGCCAAGGCGATTCACCACGCTGGCATAGTTACGGTTTATTCTCCTCACAGCATTGATAGTGATCATCGGGATGGACTCGACTATCTAGCTGAGAATCAGATCAATCTAGAATCAACTGACACACTGACAAAGGAGCTGACATGACGAGCGAAGAAACAAGAGCCTATCATAGAGAGTATGGGAGAAAGAGGAGGGCTGAAGAGGATCCACAGGAAAGAGCTGAGCGATTAGCTTATAATCGAATGATAGCAAAACATAGGCGAGACAATGAGACACCTGAGCAGAGAGAGAAGCGCTTGGCTTATCTGAGAGAGTACCGGCGCAAGAGAGCAGAGAATGAGACCCCAGAGGAGAGGGCTGAGCGATTAGCTGAGCATCGC
>Ga0208434_1000547_pt1 | contig 17576 bp, 14 predicted proteins | sample 13_taG_FD_184086 | JGI IMG/M metagenome (GOLD analysis project Ga0208434, IMG submission 184086) | Marine viral communities from the Subarctic Pacific Ocean - 13_ETSP_OMZ_AT15268 metaG (SPAdes) (version 2) | ecosystem: Environmental > Aquatic > Marine > Oceanic | place: Pacific Ocean | collected... | reverse complement strand
CTTAACACCCTGTTAAGACACCAACTAAAACTGATAACTAGAAAACAGAAAATATTATGTGTGTAATTATCCACAATCCAAAAGCAAAAACAATCCCGCTCGACATCTTCGATGCGGCTTGCAGTATTAACCCCGATGGTTTCGGTATCTTCTACCATGACAATGGAGAGATCCTTCATACTATGGACTACAATGATCTCGAAGATCTCATGTATGGAACCAAGCGTGGTTACACCGCCCACTTCCGTTATGCCACCAGTGGTGTAGTGGACAAGGACTCCTGTCACCCCTTCGACATCAATGAGCGTTATGCCCTCATGATGAACGGAACGATTGATCGTCTCGTCAGCAAGTCGAAGGTAGACACGGAAGCTCTCTGCGAGATCCTTAACGGGATGACTTACAAGCAGATGATCCATGTCCTCCAGACCTACAAGTGCCGCTTCTCTCTGCTCGATAAAAAGACAGGTGAATCCTCCGTGGTCAATCGTGACCTCTGGCACAAGAGAGGCAATGTCCTCTACTCTAAGGACAATGTGTTCAATTACTGGTCATCACGAGGTAAGTCGTGGGGAAAGTCCAACACCTCACAGGCTGGCACTTCTAAAAAGAAGGCTGCGGGGGATTACGGTCCAGTGATCTACACTCCCGAAACTTGTGGGGGTGTCGGCTGGAACAATCGGCATGACGAGTATGACTCCAACTTGGACAACTACTGGAACGACTACGTAGATGACGATGACTCGGATGAGAGTTGGAATGAGTGGTGCGCCCGTATGGGTTACGAAGATGAAGCAGAAGCTTTCACCGATGTGAAAGACGGGGAGATTGAGCCTCCCGCTGGTGTCGATGACACTTGGTATGCCGATCTTGACCCCGCCCTCCCGTCTGATGTGGCAGAGCTAGAAGGCGAGGATGATGAAACAACTCGCATCGCCGTCTATGGAACCCTCAAGAAAGGCAAGGGCAACCACCCCCTGCTGGATGGTTGTGAGTTCCTTGGGCACGGCACTACCTTGGACACCTACCCAATGATTGCCCAAGGCTGCCCCTTCGTCATAGATGAGAAAGACAACCCCGAGGGTAAACACATCGTGGTTGAGGTCTATCGCGTGGATGCCATTGCTCTGCGAGACATCGACCGACTAGAGGGACATCCCGACTGGTATGTCCGCCGAATCAAGCCCATTGTGATAGATGCTACTGGTGACGTTCTTGAGTGCTACGTGTATGTGCAGCCCAAGGAGTGTGCCGCTGGCATCCATGGCTATGGCGACAGCACTCAATACATCAAGTGCTTCTGAACCCTACACAAACAACACCCAATACTAATGTTTAAGAAACAAACTACCATTGATACGGGTAGTGCGATCATGAATGTCGAAGCCAACTTCGATAGTGGACGCACCACCTTCACCACCTACATCAACAATGTCTCAATCCGAGGCTTTGCCCTACACGTTGAACGCTCTCGCGAAACCTATATCCATAGCGTAGCGGCAGCAGCGATGTGTCCATCCGCCGATGATGATGATCGTCTTACAAAAGAATTGACCAACTTCATCGAATCCAATACAGAACTAGACGAATGATTAAGAAAAAAGAAATACATAGCCTACCCGCCGAAGAAGTGTCCGAACACACCTTGTCCTCCGACTGCCCTTGTAACCCAAGGGTGTTGGAGGATGGGGATGCGGCGGTGGCATATTCCCACAACCCACTACACGAAGAAACTAAAGACGAATACACCATTATTATCAAATGACACTAGACATTGAAATTCACTGCACTACGCAGAAGGTAACCACTGGTCGTGAGACCATTGATGTCCACCCTGATGAGACAGTAATCACTGTGGGAGACAGTCAGTTGTTTGTCTGTCACCCCCACACGGGGGAGCCGCTTGCCATCAAGCTGGAACCCACCGAATACGTAACCTTAAAGTTCCATTAACCATGAACCATATACCAAACAACCTACAAGAAGTCTACGATGCCCCCATCGGATCCGCGGTCTACAAAGCTGGAGAGTGTCCAACATTCCTCCGACCAGACCCGTGGCATGATGACAGTACCATCTTCGATGGCAACACTGTGTCGCTACCCCTGTCGGTGGCGTCACGCATAATCAGCGAAGTCGGTGGCGGTTCGCCGCACCGTGACTACTTCCACCTCATCAGTCGAGGCAGTAAATACATCGTGCTGTGTCGTGCCGCTCGGGGAGATAGTGCCCTCCGAACCCTCCTCCGCCGTTCCGAATGAAACTAAGCCTCAGCCTATACAACCTCATCCACTTCTCCTCCCATGAGGGGGAGCGGTGGGTGGATGTGTATCCGTTCTTCGCTCATCGTGTTCCCACTGTCCAGCAGGTCTGCGACTATCTGGAACTGGAACCCAAGAGTGGAGATACCTTTAGACTCGAACACCAGCAGGAGGTTGATGTCCTGCCCCTTGAATCCTGAACCATGAATACTGAACCCCAAACAACCAACGAAATCCAGAACGCCGTTATCAAACACGCTGACCTCGACATAGGTCAAGAGTTCCTGACCCTCTCACTGTGTGTTAGCTACGGTGTTGGTCAGCAATACATACCTACCTATGTGCTGCACCTACCTCATGACTGGAGCCACTACAAGAAAGAAGGCGTGGCTGGAGAGATGATCCTCCGCCTACTTCAAATCGCTGAAGTCAAGAAGTTCAGTGAACTGGAAGGCCGCACCATCCGCGTCAAAGGAAACGACCAAAGCATCATTGGTATCGGCCACATCCTGATGGACGACTGGTTCCATTTCGTTGAACTCGAAACAAAGAAAGGTGCAGAACTATGAATCCTGAACGCCAACTGTCCAGACACGGGCGAAGCCCGTTGATCTGCGACGAATTGTTCGACTTTAACAATTTACGATTATGAAATATGACAACCCTTGGCCTCCAGTGCAGCCGAAAGACGAGAAGAGATACGACATTGAATTGAGAGACGGAACCACCGTAGAGAACGTGGAATTTTGGGCTTTCGGTGGTGGCTTTAAGCCGTCTGAGAAAAAAAAAGGCATTTCGACAGCTCACCGACTACCCGCTTTCCGAGGTCGCATCATTTTCTTTGTCGAACAACAACGAATCGCAACCGCAGCCCAACAACTAAAACAAAATGAAACTGACTAACCAATCCCCACCCTATGTGGACTACGAAGGCCGCACCCCTGATTCCAAAAGCAATCATGGGGCGCGGGTAATCGTCACCCTCGACACCGATGACCGTAGGGCGTGGGTGCGAACCCTATTCGACAACCTCGACGGCGAGGTGGTCGTGGAGTGCGAAGAACCCATCGACTATCTCATCGCCTGTGACATAACCAACCACCCACCAACCTGAACCATGAACCCTGAATCCTACATCAATAAACTGGAATCCCTACGGGGAAAACAAGTCACGCTGTTCGTCAACTCCGCACCATCAGTCCGCGTCGGCGGGCTGCTGCACGGCGGCGAGCTTCCGAAGCAACCCTACTCCGTGGGGTGCAGCGGATCTGACGGCTCTGCCGAAGCAGCGTTCCAACCAGAGGACATTACGAGCCTCCAAATCCTACCACATCAAACCATCATCGACATCAAATGAAATACGAATACACCATCGACAAGAACATCCCTATGCCCGAACCCAAAGTCGGACGCAAGTCCAAGGCTCGGAAGCTCAAGTACCCCTTCCCTGCCATGAAAGTGAATGACAGCTTCATGGTTAAATGCAGAGGGAAGGAGGTCGCCAAAGTCCGAAGCCGACTGTCTGCCTCAGCAAACTACTGGGGTGAGCGACACGCTAAGAAGTTTGCTTGCCGCCAAGTCAAAGGAGGTCTTCGCGTGTGGAGACGAAAGTGAAGAAAAAGTCCCCGCACCACGACTTCTCAGTCCGTGCCCACTTGATACGTTGGTTCCACGAAAGGGATACCAAGGAACTTAAAGCCATGCAGGATGCGTGGTTCAAAATGAAAGCACAACCCAAGAAGAAACAATGATCGTAGTTATCACCTTGGCTATGGTCTACTTTCTTACGGTTGCCATCGCCCCTGTCATCGGCTTCGTTATCACATCCTTGTGTGACCGCTGAGACCCAATAACATTCGCCCCCACTCTGGTTTAAGGACCAGAGTGGGGGCTTTTTTGCGTTTAGGGGTTCAGCTTTTTCAGCTCATGGTACGCGGCGTGCTTTGACTGCCACTTCGCTCCCATTTCGATTCGCTCCAATGGTTCTTGTTCGCCACCGCGAATCATATTGTTGCTCATCTTTTGGAGATAGCGAGGGTTCGTGGGGCCAGTCCAGACTTCGGAAAGTCCAGCGTAGGCTAACTCCAAGCTACGATCTGAGTAACCCGCTTGATCCCCTGCGTCCATGAGTTCTCCGAGACTGATGCCCAAGCCCATCATCGTGTGCATGTAATCGTGCAGTTTCTGGCGGTTCGCATCGACTCGCGACTGACGTTTGTCCAGCACATCAAAGAAGTCCTCTTCGCTCAAATACCTACTCGTCGCTGCCTTGCCGCCTTCGCGAACTACGCTGTCCAGCTCCCGCTTCATGCGCTGCATTGCACGGAGGTTTAGGACATCCGTTTTATCGAACTTGGGGCGGACTCCGATAATCTCACCTGCGATGAGATCGCCTCGACGCTTCTCACCGCTTCTTGTGAACTGCTGCAATTTAGCAACAGCCGAAGGCTTGAACGCTTGCGAGGCTAAGTAACTGAGCTGCTTGCCAAGTTTTACGTGCGATGGATCCGACTCAAGCCAAATAGGCTGCTTGAAGTCATCCATGTTCGATTTGAGTTTCGTAACAGCACCGAACGCAATCTGCTCACCAAACCATTCGGATGCTACGTACTGCGCCAGACGCGAACCATCGACACCCTTACCAGTGCGAGCACCATCCGCGATGATGTCAAACACATCGGTCATCGCAGTGTGGGGTAGAATGTAAGTCATGTCCAAGTAACGAATTGAACCATCCTTTAGCTTGTGAGCGTAAAGACTGTGTCCTTGTTGCCATTTGGGAAGGGATTGACGCAGTGCCCATTTCTCCATCGGAGTGAGCTCGCGATCTTCGTCTTCTCTGTCAGACAGAGCGCGGAAGATCAGAGATGCAATAGTTCCAACAACAGCGGGGGCGAATGCTAGAGTACCAGCAAACCCTACCAGTCGGCGTACGCCCCGCACCCCCATGGCTCCTCCTTCCTTGATCTCGCGCATAGCAAGAGGAACAGTCTGAACCATGGTTCGGAACACTTCTGACTTCCAACTAATGAAGGGGACCACGGCGAGGGCCAGTGGTGAACGCTGGAACTGCTTGGCTATATCTACCGTGTTAGAAGAGCCAGGAAATGCTATCTGAACTTTCTTCGCAGCTTCGTTCTCTTTGAACTCCTCACTCCTTTTAGATGTGCCATCGGGGTTAGCGTAGTGTTTATCCATCACCGCCTTCTCGTAATAGTAGGCGTTGATTCGATACATGTTTTCGATGGCGGCATCAAGAGAGGAGAGCCAGTTGTTAACTCCCTTCACTCCCTTGTATGTGCTCTTGAGGAATCCGAACTTGGAGACAAGTCGCTTCTTAACTTCTTCTCCATTGCCAGACTCTTGAGCTTCATGCAAGTCAGCCATTATCTCAGCCAACTCGGTCTCGGAACCCGCAGCCGTACCCCGCATCATGTCCTGCACAATTCGGGATTGTCCGCGGTCGTTGGCTACACCCAATCGAATCAACTTCTCAATCTCGTCTCGCTGCTCCTTGCCCGTAAGCTGACCAAAGGCTGCTTGTCTAGCAAACTGGAAGCTCTGGAAGGCTTTGCCTGCGGGGATGATGCCCTGAGCTGTGGACATAAGCAAACCACCAACGCTGTTACGCGGCCAGTAACCGAACCCGAAGCGGGTCTTTGACAACACTGCGATACCAGAAAGGCGAGCCGCAGTGCGAGTCACTCCCTCCATTGCCTTGGCGATTGTTGTCTGCGGAGTATCGGGAGATCCTCCAAACACTTCTTCGAGAGCAGCAGCTACTCCAACATCAACATACAGACCCGCAAGTGGCCCGTAGGCTTCCTTATCCATTGCGGAATCTCCCTTCCACTTCTGGAATTTGGGGCCGCGTCTAGTCTTTGAGGCGAGCCCAAGTGAGATCGCCATTTGTGCAAAGTCTGTCTGGAACTTCCTGTTCGCAGCCATGAGCGAAACATTTTGCAGAGTGTTCATGGCGTTGTGCAAGGGATCGGTGTGCTCACCCAAGAGGGTACGCATGGCTCCGTCGATGTCAGCTTTAGGCTTGAGTCGATTCAAGTCCTGTCGAATCTGACTGGCGGTGCCAGAACCAATGGTTAGTTTCTGATCAGTTATTGCATTGAGAGAAGACAAGTAGTTGTCCAGCATACCCTTAGTGCGTGTGACCACATCCTCTTCAGAGTAATCTTTGCCTCGCTTCTCAAAGTAGCGGCGAGACTCTTCTTCGTACAAGTTGGCGGCTTGTGCGCGAAGTAGATCAAAGTCCACCTCGACACCATTCACTATGTGCTTGCCTCCGTTGAGAGCCATTTGAGCCCAGCCCTCGGTAGTGAAGAAGCGGTATGCCCGAGTAAGGTAGACCTCACCACTAGCATCCAGATCCATCTTCAGCTCGGCTTGTTTCTCATCAATCTTATTACGAATGACCCCCACTTCAGTTACCAGTTCAGTGTATCCACCATCCAGCAGTCGAGCACGAGCAGCTTCTTTAGCCTTCACGAACTCCGTCTTATAGTTGTTGGAGATAGCTGCGAACTTAGCTCGCTCAAACTCGTCAAGCTGTTCAGCCAAGTTCTTGCCTGTGACTCCGTCATCTATGAGTTCTTGCTCTTTCTTGGCTACCTCGTCACGCACTTGCTGACGATCAGCATTGGTGACCGAGGGAGAAGTGGTTCCGAAGAGCATACGGATGTCCTCTATTGAGGCTCCGCTGTCCACGGCTTTGTTGATAATCTTTTGCAACTTGCGGGAGGAGCGAATCGCTGCTTGAGTCTCATTCAACTTGAAGTTGCGAGCGTTGGCTATCTCACGAAGCGCGTCTGGCATGTTGTAGAACTTCGACTTTACCTTACTAAAGAACGAATCAAGTTTCCCTTCGGCGGCACTGTGGATAGGCACTTCCAAGGTGGCGTTGCGAGGATCACCCATACCCGCTAGTGTTTCCATCAAGGAATCTCCAACCTCTGGAGGAAGCTCAATGGGTTGCTCAGTGCTGATGAGTGCTGCAACCCTACGGGCGGCAGATCTTCTGGCGGCAGTGATGGGTAGTGGGTTGTCCTTTAAGAACATCTCGGCACGACCCCCAAACTCAACCAAGGACTGCACCAACAGTGGGCGAAGCTTGGCGTTGTCAGTCAGCACTTGAATGTCTTCCAGTGTGGCAGCACCAGAAACAATATCCGAAGTCATAGCGGAGATGTAGTTGCTCACCACGTAGGCAGGAACGTAACGCTTTTTAGGTAAGATGAATTCATCGACTCGTGCTTCTGCGTCAGCTATATCTTCGGCTGGTTTCTTCTCGGTCACCAGCACCATCGTGCGAAGCAGATCCGCGTCCAGTCCCACGGTTGCAGCTTCCGCATCCGAATCGGGGATTGCGTGGAAGGCCGCACTCAGAGCAGCTTGTGTCTCCATGGTAGCACGGATCACATTGTCTCTGTTCTCACCAGTAAATGAAGCGGCACGTTCCGCAAGCAGACTCGGATTCACTACCAGAACACCAGCCTCTCTGCGACTAAACCGAACGGGCACTTCGAGGATTGGCTCCTCACGAAGTTTGAATCCTGTAGGTGCGGTCACAGTCTCAGCCGCAGGGGCAGCGGTCGAGAGAAGAGCCCCCGTCTCCCCTGCAATATCCATTACGTTGGCAATGGCGCGAGCTCGGTTCATGAAAGATTCGACCACAGCAACCTGCTGCGGTACGGTCTTGATCGCGTCCCGACGAGCATCCATTGAGTAGAGGTTCTCGTTACCAAAGAGTTTAGTGAAGTCCACCATCTCCTCAACGGCTTTCTCAAGAGACACATCTGCTTTCTTGTCTCCAAACTTGGAGCGTAGGAATTGAACGAATCTCTCTACTAAACGGGTGAGCATACTGCGTTGTCCTTTAGGCGTAGCCGTAACGACCAATCCCTGTATGTCGGGATTGGTTAATACCGCAGCCAAGAACTCTTTGTTGTTGCTAAGAGCACCAGCAAGCTGATCATTGGCTTCGATGTTGACCCCCTTCGCGCGAAGTTCCGCAGCAGCCTTACGTCTCAACAGAGTGATTCGCTCCATGGCTTTGGCGGTCTCAGCCGTGAAGGGCCCATCCATTGCTTTAGTAGTGACCGCGTGAAGCAATTCGTGCATCAGCACATTGTTCAGCCCCACACCATCGTGACCGCTGAGGTTGAGGAACACGACATTGGAGTCTGGCAGGAATGTACCAGCAAAGCGGGAGTCTCCTGTCTTACCCATAATGAACCCTGTGTCCTGTATCAAGTCACTGAACTGGAGCAGCAGACCCGCTACCAGTTTCTCGTTCGGGGTGCCATTAGCGGCGAGAGTTTGCAGGGCACTGATAACGGATTCAGGGCTGCCAGACTTCAGTCCGAGGGCTTCCGCAGCAGCGGTGTTGCCTTTCTCGGCAGCGGCAGCAGTGGGTGCGTTGTCTGCGGAGAGACTGAACAACGGGCTGGTATCTATTTCCGTAAGAATGCGAACACGAGATACTAGCTCTTTTTGAGTCGGGGCCCGCTCCTCGCGAACCTCACCAGCCAGAAGATCTGCGGCTTGCTGCTGTAAGCTGTTAATCTCGTTCTGAGATTCCGAGAGTGCCTCACCCCGAAGAGAAGCCTGCTGCTCTGCAAGCTCCGCAGCACGGGCTTGTATCTCAGCGACCCTCCCCTCAAGAGCAGCCTTCTGAGTGGCTACTTCTTCAAGTGAAGCTTTCATTGTTTCGATCTGCTCTAAACCTCTTTTTCTCCCCTCGGGGGTAGCAGCATTAGAGCTCAGAACTTCGTTGAGTTCCGCGATCCGATCAATGAGGGGTTGTTGCTCCTCCTTCACTGCATCCATCTCAGCTTTAACTGCCTCACGACTAGCGACAGAACGGCGACGACGGTAGTCTTTTGCCAGCTTATCCAGCTTCTCAAGGAGGGGATTAAGTTCCTTCTGTGCCCTAGTTCTTTGTCCTTTGAGTGCGATTATTCGGCCCTTTGGAAGAGCATCCAACCGACCTTGAATCATGTTAATATCCAGATTCAATTTCGCTTCCATGTTTTCCAACTCCGCCATGCCCAAGGATCTCTCGGACATTTGAGTAATTACATCAGCAGGAGCTTCAGCGTAAGCCCGCTCGGCTCTTTCCGCAATTTCAAGCAGCAAGTCCGACCGCAGGTTGTCGGTGGCGACGGCATCCAGCAAAGTAACCGCACGACGGAGGGTCTTAATGTCAGCGGGGGTTATGATGGCTCCACTGGTGGAGTTCATCTTCACCTCCAAAGCACCAAGGCGAGAAAGGTCTTGGGCGACGGAAGCTTCTTGAAGAATATCAGCACCAATCATGTCGCGGATGGCATCAACGAGGTACTTCTGTGTTCCTTGAATTTGCTGCCCTTCCTCTTCTGTGGTGCGAGTACTCTCTTCCAGAGCCTCGATGTCTACGAGAACTTCTTCTTTAGTCTCGGGCTTAGTGAAGTCGGTCTTGAAGCCAAGATCCTTCAAACGACTCGCCAGTTTCTGTCCTGCGGGGGACTGTTGAAGTTGTTGCATGATTGCTTCGCGGCGACGGAAGTCGCTAGACATCAAGTTTTTGTAGAGCAGAGACACCATATCTTTTGGTGCAAAACCTACGGAGGATGGATCCACGCCTATAGCTGTGGTGAGGATATTGCTGACCAAGTTAGATAACACGGGGTCCCCCTCAAGGGCGGCCTCCATTGCAGTGAAACCATCTTCGATGTCTTGGCGAATGAGAGTGTCTATGCTATCACTCTGAGCCCCTGCATCACTCATCTGAATATTCATGAACAGATCTCGCTGCTCATCAGTCATATTATCCAGAGGGATAGAGGCTTGGTTATCTCCAAGACTGTTACCAATATAGACGGTACGTCGAGACTGGTACTGCTTCGCAGCGTTCTGCATAGTTACTACAGTGGCATCAAAGACTTCTTCGTTTACCTCATACTTACCCAACAAGTAGTTATTATGAATAATTTCAGCGAAGGCGGTGAGTACGGCGATCTCATCCCCCCTTTTAGGTATGCCCGCCATGTTCAGTTCACGCACAACTTGAGCCGCTTGAACCAAAGTAGATACCCCACCTTCTACGTTGCGAATGTACTTCGCGATTGTTCTTGCTACAGATTCATTGCCTCTGAAGATCTTCTTGGCTGCCCCCTTTTCGATCTTCGGCTTGGGAACAGCGCGACGACGCTTGAGTCCTTTTTCTTCTTTCTCCTTCTCGGCAGCCTCGAGCTCCTTCTCATACTTGCGTTGTGCTTTTGCCACCTCCTTCTCATACTCTGCTTGAGCTTCCTTGGTGGAAGTAGCCATAGCCACGGCACCAACTCGCTCGGCCACTTCGGAAAGAACCAAGTTGTTGTACATCTCAGCACGGGCCTCCATCAAAACCCTTTCGGCATTTTCTGGTGAGAGGCGTCGACGCCCCACACGAGTGAGTCGCTGGAACCAGTTGACTGCGCGTCCCTTTTTGCGTTGCTTTGCTTTCTCCGCTTCGAGTTCAGCCTTGCGCTCCTCGACTGCTTTCTCGATGAGTTCCTCAGTGAACTCTTCCTCAAAAACAGAATCTTCGGCATCAGTTTCTGAATCAAAGACTTCAGCAGCAGCCTCATCGTCGGCGACAACTTGTTGTTCTCCTACGCGACGCTCTTTCGCCTGCTCTTCGGCGAGGCGGTCTTCCGCTTCCTCCAAGGCTTCAGTCTTGCTCTCAAGACTCTTCTTGTCTTCTTGCTCCTGCTTAAGTCCTGAGCGGACAAAAAAGAGGTCCATCATCTTCTTTACTTTAGCGACGCGGAAGGGGGTGAAGATGCTTCCCATCTGAGCGCGGCCCTTCTCTTGAGCGGTCATCTTCTCATTTGCGCTTTCCTCAGAGATAGAAGAAACATCACCCTTCTTGGAGACCATACCTTTGGGGCCTTCCCATAACTCAACAGCGGTAACAATACCACTGTCCTCGTCAAACTTGATCGAGGGGTTGTGGGTTTCGCTATCTCGCAGCTTTTTGGGAACCACAACATAGATGCCCGCGTCTATCTGAGCAGCAGTGATCCATGGATCATTAGTGAAGAACCCTCCAAGGACAGCTTCGTTACTGTCTCGGTACACGGGCAAATCAATCTGTGCGGATTTGGCTCGGTTCGCGTTACCATCTTCAGTGAAGTCGGGCACCTTCAAGTCGGAAAGGACGGGTTTGTCTGCTGCTACGTCCTTTGGCACAGGGATAATCGGATACTTCTCACGTACCAGTCTAGCGTTCTCCACTTTGAGTCGTGGCTGGTACGCCATGACATCATCCCCATAAGGTTGGTTCATGGAAATACCAGAAAGTTTCTTGCCAGAGAAGTTACCACGATTGATGTGATGGGTCATGATGATGCCCTTCTCCACCCAACTATTGAACTGCTCTTTTTCCCACTGGTTACGGAACTTCACTTTGGTTCCGCGCTTGCCGATGGGTTTGGTCACTTCCTTCAAGCGACGAGATTTAAGCTTCTCCTTAGCAGCTTCCTCCAGCTTCTCCTCGGGGGTGGGTGCTGTGGCGGCTAAGGCTTGTTGGATGGGGTCTGGCTCAATAGGCGATTCAAATTCTTCAGAATCATCTTCTCTTATCAAACGACGATAAGCTTCCTCCATCGAGATGTTATCTTTCAAAGACATCTCCGCCAACTTTGCTCGCAGCTCCTCTGTAAGCTCAACAGTCTCTCCGTCTGGGCCTTCGAGTCTAGGGAGTCGAGGTGCGTCTGGCTCTGCTGGCTCTGCTGGCTCTGCTTCTGTGGCAGCTAAGGCTTGTTGGATGGGGTCTGCTGGCTCTGCTGTCTCTACTGGCTTTGCTGACTTCTTCGCTGACTTCTTCGCTGACTTCTTCGCTGACTTCTTCGCTGACTTCTTCGCTGACTTCTTCGCTTGCTCTGCTGGCTCTGCTTCTGTGGCTTCTTCAGCTTCTGTAATAGCCTCAACCCACGCGCGGTATTGAGCATCCAGCTCCATAATCTCCTCGTTAGCCATCCCCTCAGCCTCTTTTGCAGTTTGCAGAGCAATATATAGGAGATCCGCATGAGACTTAGCATCCTCCACAGAGATAGATTCTCCAGTTACTGGTGAGATAATGGTGTTCGAGTTGTCTTCGATAATCTCTTGCAGATCCTCTTTCCTGTTCGCATCTTCAACCGTCTCGTTCTCCTCTGCCACATCAGAATCGGAGGGGATAGGTTTATCTTCAATCTCCTTAATCTCTGCTTTAGCGTCATCAACCTTCTGCTGCGAATCAGATTGACTGGCGGGTGCTGGTTGTGTGGGGACCCCGATCTTGATCTTTGTAATCAATTTGGCGTAACTTTCAGCTTGGCCAAAGACCGAGAGAGCTTCGTCCCGAACAGCGGCTTGCGCATCGGGAAGAGCTTCAGCCTCTGCGGCGGCTGCGGCTAAAGCGTCCTTGAAGTTATTAAGTGCGTTAATGCTGATAGATGATGCGACCTCTTCAAGAAGCTCGGGAGTTGTGCCTTCGGTGTAGAGACGATAGAGCAATCCCACCATCTTGTATCGACCAATCTTGGTCATAAGGTAGGTGCGAATCTCTTCGGGAGTCGAGTCTGGAGAAACAGGAGCAGCACTCGCTTCCTCGGCGGCAATATCAGCTTCTCGCTCGGCGGTAGCTTCGGAAGATTGCACCTCAACAGAAACCAACTCATTGAGTTGTGCTACAGCTTGGTTGATCTCCTCGTCGAGGGCCGCGAGCTCTGCGCTCCATTCGGCGGTTACCTTAGAGTTGGCTTCAATGTCCGCGGATGCCGCGGGCTTGTTTTGACTGAGCTCCCCTTTCTGCCTTTCCAAGTCATCAATTCGTGCACGAAGAGCTTGCCGTTGCACCATGCGTTGGCTGGCGGAGGATCCAGCAAAGAGATCTTGTCCTTCTTCACCCGTGCGACCAACGCCTTCTAGAGCAAGCTGTTGCTGCTCCAAGGTTTCCGTGGGGGTTGGGCGGGTGCCAGCTTCCTCAAGCATGGCTTGCTCAATTTCTCTGAGCTGCGCTTGCAGATCTGCGAGAGCGGAATCCCGCTCAGAAGTGGCTGACTCTTTGGCTTCGGCTTCGGCTTCGGCTTCGGCTGGCTCTTGTGAAGTCAACGCCTCAATCTGCGCCAAGATGGCTGCACGTTGAGCCATGAGCCCTGTAGCCGCTTCCGTATCGGATTCAGGGAACAGGGTTCCTTGTTCGAGAGCTTCGGGGTTAAACCACTGAGTAAAGTTTGGAGCGTATTGCTGCCCATCATTTGTTACGGGAGCCGCGGGAGGGCGAACCCCATAACGCAGAACGATCTGCCGCTGGATACTTGAGTCAGTCACATAAATATTTCGGCTGACGTTCTCATTGCCTACTTGTTTTGCCCCAACAATAATCATCACTGGGTTTGCAGAGTCACCAGAGTTGACATACACCACCTTGGGTTTATCTGAGATGGCGTATTTTTTCTTCGACCCTTTGGGTTTGATTACCGCAGTACCTGCTTTGAATGACCCTGTGTCCTGCTTGAGGTTATCAAGTCGCTTCTTGAAGGAGAGCCCTACGCTCTTCATGGAGTCAAAGGGGAGAGCGGCGACATCAACAAAGTTGGATCCATCTTCGGGCTTATCCAACCGAACACGAAACTCATCGTTCGGGGATCTCTCCAACACGCCTGTGTATCCTCCTATGTAGACTCTCTCGCCGACAGCATCCTGCACTAGCAGGGTAGGAGTGAATGGTTTCTTGGGATCGACGGGTTCGCTGTCGGGGACGGTTTCTTCAGCAAGCTGAATAGTGGCTCCCTCATCCACATCTTGGGCCTCCTCAGCTCTTGCCTTGGCTTGAGCCTCGATGCCGTTGATGTTGTTTTCAATACTGCGAACCACAGTATCAAACACCGCAGCGGTCTCAGGAGAGCCCGACTCGCGTAACCTATTCGCGGAAGAAGCAATTCGGTTGGCGACAGAGATCTGCCCCTGAATGATTTGCGCTTCGGTCGGGTTGGTAAAGGACTCGGTGGCAATCTGTGCGCCTCCACCCAATGCTCCACCAATCACGAATGCATGGAAGACCTGCTGTCCCAACTCAGTAATGGGGGTAGGTTTGCCAAGAGCAACCTCCTCAATCTTGACGCCGAGGAACTGGTCGATAGCTTCTTCTAAACCTTCGTCAAAGGACCCGCGATAGGCGTTACGGAAGAACTGTTTGAACCCACTACCCAGCACCCGACGAAGTTCCTTTTTGGCGAAAGCATCAGTGACTTTACCCATGGCTCCTTGTGAACGGGACAATGCTTCTTTGTATTGTTTGAAAGTAAGACTCTCCAGAGAAGCAACTTGACGCATGGTGGCGTTGTCGTCGACACGACGAAGGGGACGGAATGTCTTGGTCGCAAGGTTTTCAAGACCACCACGATTCAGCCCAGACATAGTAGTAGTCACGATACCTGTAGAAATACCTTGAATCGTCGCGAACAGAAGGGCACGTCTATGTTTTTCTTCGTGAGGTAGATCCTCGGGCATCTGCGAGTAAAGAGAACCGTAGCCCGACGAAGAGGAACGAAGGAAAGCAGAAGCAAACAGAGGACTCAGACGCTCCGCAGTGTTAAGCTTTACGGCGATGTCTTGACCCATAGCTTTAAGTGCTGGAATCACTGCATCCTCTTGTCCCTCTCTCAGAGCGCGTTGGAACACAGCCCTTGTGGCGTCATCAGTTTGAGACATGACGTTGCGGATAGCTGTTCGAGTGAGACCTTTTAAGCCACCTTTTGCGGCGGTCTTGGCTGCTGCATAAGTACCCCCTGTTTTGACAGTGGCATAAATGTCTACAGCAACTTGAGGTATGGCATTGAGGATATCCGCACCTAATCCAAACTCATCACCCATCAATCTCGCATACTCATCGCGGTCGCTCTGATCCTTAGTCATGGCGGTCAGCGCACTGGTGGCTCCTTTATTAATGGAACTGTCCGCGGGAGATGCAACGACGGCAAGATAAATTGGTATGTCAGCGAAAGCACGGAAAGAACTAAGTCCAAACTGCTGCGCTCTTTCCGCGAACCAGTTATAGTTCTCTTCCTTGGAGCCGACCCACTCCTCAACGAATTGAGCATCAGACTTTCCTTCACGTTTGGCTTTAATAGATGCAGCTACAGCATCAGAGTCGTTGGCGAGGATAAGGCGTTTGTACTCGGGAGCGAGTGCGTTAAGTTGAGCTTCACGCTGGGCTTCAGCGTAATCCCTTTGGCTCTGGTTTAGATCAGAACGCTCCAACGCAACTTGGAACAAATCCTTGTTGGCAGCTAGACTGTTGGAGATAATAGGAGTCCCTGTGCTATCCAAAATAATTCCCGTCTCGGGTCGGTCAGCACGATAGGCAGGCTGCGCTTGTTGGCGCATATAGTCATTGCTGTATCGCTCAATCTCTTCCTCGCTATACTTCTCCAAAAGAGCCCTGTTGCCCGCAAACATGAAGTCGGGTTTAGCAACTATTGAATCAGTAGCCGAAGGAGCGTCTACTCCCAACATACGAAGCCCACTCGAAATCGTTTCACCAATACCACCCAAGATTCCAGATGCAACTTTTGCGGTGGTATCGAAAGCTTTCTCACCCCCACTCATCAAAGCTCTTGCCTCGCTGGCATTAATCTTCTCGGCTTCCTGCATGATGCCACTGGCGAAGTTCGCATTAGACTTCTTCAAAGCATCCACATCAGCATAGAACTGCTGTTTACGGATCAGCTCTCCTCGAGTAGCGTTCCCAAAAGGCTTCTCAATATAGTATTCCAACTCTTCGATGTTCGATGGGTCGACTATGCCCTGAGACATCAACAAGTCAATCTGTTCACGAACACCCTCTTCGTTGAAGCTTTGGCCGAAGATGGGGGATCGACTACCATCCTCGCGAGAGAGGAAGGCAAAGGGAACCTCACCTCGATCAACAGCACCTTCCTTGGCTTTGTTAAGCAAGTCTTGATCAGAAAGCAGCGCATCTATTTCGGGCTGAAGCTCCTCGTGAGAGATGGTGTCTCGCTCTTTGGATACCTGATAAAGTCTGAGCTTGCCAGCAAGACCACCAGCATCAGTATCTTTGTAGCCACTGTCACTGTGTAGTGCCGAGAAGTGATTCGTGAGGAGGCTAATATCATTCGCCGAAGTGTCCCGAGTAGTTAGCTCTTGCTGGAAAGCCTCCAGCTCTTCCTCTCCCATACCCTCATAAAGCAACCCAAACTCTTTGGCTTTCGCAGCCATCCCCATCTGGATCTCTTCGAGCGGGACGGACTCCCCTGCTCGGAAGTGAGACTCGGCAAGATAGTCGCCGTAGCCTTTGATTTTTTCCATGTCGGTTGCATTGCTTTTAGCAGCCGACCAATCGTCGAATGATTTGATATCCAGCATAGTGGTGGGGTGGGGTGATGTGGGGGTATGTTACTGTTTTATATTCCAAAGGGAAGCCGTACTTGATGCTTTTGTTGGAGATTGTGCTGTGGGCATTCCATATTGAGAGGCCCATCTCTGGACCTTGTCTAGCTTAACAGCTATGTCATCTATTCCCTTGAGTTCTTGCTGCTTCTTCTGGCTGAATGGCATAAACTCAATAAGAGAGTCCAGCTCTGCCATGGTGCCACTGAACTCTGCGGGCTCTTTTACATTGAGGCCAGTGGCAGGCTTACGGGAATCAATAGGTATGGCGGGAGTGTACGTCATGTCTAGCACATCCTCAATCCGCTTATTAAAAACAGCCTGCTCCTTCTCCTGCTCTTTGCGTTCTGCAACCCGCGTGGCTTCATCTTTTTTCGATTGCTGAAGCCCTCCGTAGAAGATGTCAGCAGGTATTTCCGACTCCCCATACATCTGCTCGCGACTCATCTTATTTTCAATGTAGGCAGGATTACCTCCCTGACCTAGATAGCGATCAATGGACAACGCGGGCTTCTGCGGACGGGGCTCCAGTGTGATAGAGTCCTTAGCTGAGATGTGGATATTGCGGACCGCTGGGTCTTGTGCCATGACTCCCGCGTACTTCACTCCCAATCGACCAAACTCCTTGCGTTGTTCCCGTCCCGACAAATTACTACCAAGGACGGCGTCGTATTCCGACTGAATACCCATGATGTTTTGGGCCGACTCACGCTTGCGGCGAGCTTCTTCACGCGCTTCTTCGAGATTCAACAAAGCGGTCTCATACTGCACCTCTCGCAGCTTGCGATTGTCTTGCAACGACTCAAGGCGGATTAACTGCTCGGCGGCAGCCAACTGCATACCTAAACCTTGGTTCTGAAAAAATGCAGTGGCTTGGGGAGTAAG
>Ga0208434_1000543_pt1 | contig 17692 bp, 18 predicted proteins | sample 13_taG_FD_184086 | JGI IMG/M metagenome (GOLD analysis project Ga0208434, IMG submission 184086) | Marine viral communities from the Subarctic Pacific Ocean - 13_ETSP_OMZ_AT15268 metaG (SPAdes) (version 2) | ecosystem: Environmental > Aquatic > Marine > Oceanic | place: Pacific Ocean | collected... | reverse complement strand
CCGCGCCTTGGCCTATGTGTGGCCTGACCTGTCCGAAAGCATAAGAGAGCAAATCCTCAAAGAAAGCCACGAAGCGACAACCAATCTTCGTGAGTGGCGCGAATTTAGAGGAGACGAAGAAGCGAACCCAACAGGACAGGAACCACCAACCGAGGATTCCTAATGGGACTCCTAATGTGACTCCCAATGGGACTTTAAGTAGGATTGACAACTGTGGCATACTGCAATCAAGACGACACAGCATTATGGCAGCAAAAAAGAAAGTAACGAAGAAGACTGGACGCAAGAAGGGTATGACCGAGCAGCAGGAGCTGTTCTGCAAGGTATACGTCAAGTGTCTCAACGCAACCAGGGCTGCAAAAGAAGCAGGCTACAGTGAAGCTACTGCCGGTAGCCAAGCGCATGATCTCCTGAAAAAACCTGAAATCCGAGAGTATTGCCAAAAGCTAATGGATGAACGAGCTGAAAGGCTCAGGATCGACGCCGACCGTGTGCTCGAAGAGTTGAAGTGTATTGCACTGTGCGACATCGCCCAGGCCTACAGGGAGGATGGATCTCTGAAACCATTGCAGGACATGGACGAGGAAACCAGGCGAGCCATAGCAGCCTTGGACGTGCTAGAGGAGTTCGAGGGCAAAGGGGAAGACCGGGAGATGGTAGGCTACACTAAAAAAATCAAGTTCACTGACAAACTGCGAGCACTGGAGATGATCGGTCGCCACCTGCGTATGTTCCCGATATCAGCAGACATTACAGCACAAAGCGGAGATGGTCAGCCTCTCGAGATCAGGATCGGTGGATATGTCTGATGCGGTTAAAATTAGCCTGTTTCCGCGCAAGCAGTTCAAGGATTTCATGGAGACCACCAAGAGGTGGTGCTGTCTCATTGTCCACCGACGTGGTGGCAAAACCTACTCAAGCCTTCAGAAGCTGTTAAAGAGAGCCATAAGCCACAACCGGCCAGGGCCACCCAAGCGATACGCATACATCGCGCCTACCCAAGCCCAGGCCAAGGACATCGCCTGGAATTATCTTAAAGATTTTACGGCAAACATACCCGGGGTGCAGACCAACGAGTCAGAGCTGAAGGTAACGCTGCCAGACAAGACGACCATGCGGCTATACTCGGGCGAGAGCTACGAGCGCATGCGGGGTCTTTACTTCGACGGCATCATCATCGACGAGCCAGAGGACATCGACCCTGTAGCCTGGCGCGAGGTCATACGTCCCTGCCTGACCGACTACAAAGGATGGTGCATCTGGATCGGCACCGTGAAGGGCAAGAAGGGACAATGGAAGCGATACAGTGAAGGCAAGCAAATAGACTCCTGGTTCACGATGAACCTGAAGGCAAGCGAGTCAGGCATCCTGGATGACCAAGAGCTGAACGAGATCCGCACAGACCCGATGATGACCGAAGAGGCATACCGGCAAGAGTATGAGAATGATCCCACGGTCGGCATCGTCGGTGCCATTTACGCCAAGCAAGTGGCAGAAGCAGAAGCCGCAGGCCGTGTGATGAACTTCGAGCGCGACAAGGGTGCGCTAGTCCACACTGTGTGGGACTTAGGATCGCCCTGGAACACTCGAGTCATTTACTTCCAGATGGTCGGCCCCACGATACGAATCATTGACCACGACACCGGGCTAGACCTGGAGACCGGTGACCGTGTTGCCCACATGTTGGCTAAGGGTTATAACTATGGCACGCACTGTTTGCCACATGATGCTAATCAGACCAGACCGGGAGGCATGTCTTTTTCTCAAGAGCTATACACCGCAGGCCTGAAGAACATAGCCATCATACCGCGCACCGATGACGTGTGGCGCAGGATTAACAGGATGCGCGAGATGTTCGCCAACATCTATTTTAACAAGGACAAGACCGTAGACCTGCGCGATTCTCTCGAGAGCTACCAAGCCAAGGAGGAGAAAGAATCTGCTACCATTACATCCAGGATCGTAAACAACTGGGCATGTCACGACTCAGATGCGTTTGGATACATTGCAGAAGCAGAGTGGGCAGGCATCATTGAGCCAAATCTTTCACACACATACCCATCAAAAAAAGGAAAACGCAAGGTCAGGCGCACGGTTACTGTTGCAGACGCTAGCGAGTTTGAAGATCATCCTGCCTCAGACAAGCCGATACAAATCTCTGGTAGCAATGTGACTAGCTACGGCAAAAGCAAAATCAGAGTTCGTCGATAATCTTGAAGGGTGGGTGCCTCTACCAGTAATGCGAGGTCGGGGGTTTGGTGTTTTTTCCTCCGTCATTCACCCACCCTTCTCTTGTCGATTTCTATTTATCAGGATATGATCACAATCAAATGGACGACCCGTTTCTCATTAAGATATGCGATCTACCTGAAGGCACGGTAATTAGCCACGGCTTGATCAATGCCATCAGCGACGAGTTCTTGGCTAGGCTAGGGCCGATACCGCAGCACAGAGTGGAGCACCTGGTTGCAGAGTTCGCGCAGCAACCTGACCCAGACTATCTGCCCGAGCACACTCAGGAGATACTCGACGAGATATACGACTCAAACTTTGGCGACCTAGGCATATGACACCTGCGGAAAAGGCAGCGCAGCAATACCAGATAATGGAATGCGACCGCACGTTTTTGCAGGACTTGGAGTCACACATGTTGCACGGCTACGTATTGTCAAATGACAGATGCTTTATCCTATGTCGTTACGTTTCGCGTAATTGGAGCCTGGATGACATGGCTGACCCAGACCACAACCCGCCAGGAAACTTAGATTGCATCTACATGTATTTAGCAGTTGGCGACATAAAAGAGTTCTTTACTTTCCCACACCAGCCAGTTAAGTGGGTAGCGTTCTCGCGCAGAGGCAAAGCTCCGCGCATCTACAGTTACGACACTCTCAAACAGAAAATTTATCATGGGACTCAGCAAACCTAAGACGCCTAAAATGCAAGATCCTGCTCCCCGGGTGCGGGAGTCATTGCAAGACCAAGCAGGCGCAGCAACTTCGCAGCGCAAAAAAGAAAAGAAGCGCAGAGGCTATGCAGCTACTAAGAATCCTGGCCGTAATACCATGTTCAATGAAGGCGCAGGCAACACTAAGCTAGGCTCAGGGTCTACCATGTTTTCTAATGGCGGATATTGAAAAGCTCTGCCGAGTATACTCGGCCCTCCAATCTGAACGAGGATCCTGGGATTCATTTATCCAGGAGATCGCAGAGGTGGCATGCCCACGTAAGGCATACATCACCCAAAAAACTAATGCGCCAAATGGCGAGGTAGAGTCTCGGCTTTACAACACAACTGCTGTGCAGGCCAACCAGACCCTGGCGCACGGGCAGTTGACTTACGCTATGCCATTCTCGGAAAGGTGGTTCACCGCAGAGCCTCCACGAGACATGGATAACGACGCTAGCCGGAGATGGTATGCGAGCGCAGGAGAGATCATGGCAGAAGGTCTGGCGACTTCATCTTTCTACACACGCGCACATGAAGCATGCCTAGACCGAGGAGGCTTCGGTATTGGCACCATATTCTGCGAAGAGAGCATTAACAACAAGTCAGGCCTATTCTTTGCGGTGCCGCAAGCAGGCAGCTACTGCGTTGCTGAAAATGCAGAAGGCATGGTGGATACCATGTATTGGGAGCGCGACATGACCGCCGACCAGATTGCCGGTAAGTTCGGCGAAGACAAGCTGTCACCAGAATCTCGCAAAGCGTATGGCAAACCGGACGAACGCTACACCCGCAAATTTAAAGTGTGCCAGTGCGTTAAGCCTCGCAACAATCGAGACTACTCCTCATTCCAGGCCGTAGAAAAGCCATTCGAGTCTACGTATTTCATGCCCGACGAAAAGTGGGAGCTACGAGAAAGCGGATACGACGAACACCCATTCTTTTGCAGTAGATACCTCAAATGGGGGACTGACGCATACGGCTGGTGTCCGGGGTGGCAAGCATTGCCAGCAGCGCGCCAACTCAACTTCCTCGAGAAGATGATGGACACTATGGCAGAGGTAGCTCTCTACCCGCGCATGCTTATCCCGGCGAACATGGCGAATGACGTAGCACTCGGGCCTGGTGGTGTCACAGTCTACAATCCTTTCCAAAATGCCAAGCCCGAGACCTGGGGCTATGAAGGCAAATACGAGCCTGGCATCGAACGCTTACAGCGTCGTGAGCAAGAGATCAAAGACGCCTATCACTATGACCTGTTCAAGATGTTCAGCCAACTGGACAAGCAGATGACTGCGAGAGAAGTGGCGGAACGCGCAAGCGAGAAGCTCGTGCTGTTTTCGCCGACATTTATTCGCATGCAGGAAGAGTGGCTACAACCATTGCTGCAACGTGTCTTCTCTATCTACATGAAGCAGGGACGTTTCCCAGAACCTCCTCCCGATGTGTTAGCAGAAGATAGGCTCGGGCCTCACGTCAGACCACCAAGCATTTCCTTTACCAGCCGCATTGCGCTAGCAATCCGCAGCCTGCAAAGCAACGGACTCATGAACACCCTGGAGGCAATCCAACCTCTTATGGCAGTGGATCCATCAGTGCGTCACATATTCAAACCTCATGTGGCCGGTGTAGGAGTAGCACGCAACTTCGGCGTCAGAGAAGAGTGGCTATCCACATCAGAAGAATACCAAAACGCGATCCAGCAAGAGCAAGCAATGCAGGCACAGCAGGCAGAGATGCAAGCTCTCAAAGATGGAGCGCAAGCTATTGGCGCAGTCAGCCCCGAGCAAATGCAAGGAGTAGCGCAGGCTTTAGGTGGATAACCACCAAACACAACAACCCCGACACAACATGCCCGATAACCAGCAGGACATTCCCTCTGAGGAAGAAGACAACATTGAACACACAGTCAGCAGCCGCATCCTGGCAGTGACTCAGTTCGTTACGCGCAAGACCGAGGAAGCCATTATGCAAGCCGTCGGGCGCGAGATGCTTAAGGAGCTGGAAGAAGATGAAGAGCTGGATATGGATGAATTGATCCAGGCCATAAGTTACCGGTGCATCTGCAAACGTGAAGTCAGTGCCGAGCACGACGGCCAGGAGCTGACCGTGATCTACCTGGACGACAAGCCCGTGATCAAGCTCGGCGCCATTGCCTTCACATACGCCAATGGCGTAGCTACCTATTCCCACCTTAGCGAAAGGATCCAAGACTGATGGACATTAGCATAGACCAGATTGTGCAGAAGATGTCCAAGCAGGATCGTGTAGAGTCACGCCTGTATTGTCGCCTGCTAAAGTCAAAAGACGGCAAGGCATTCATAGAATCTCTGAAACGTGATATCGGGTGGGAAAGCGCAGGCCCAGCTAAAGACACGGTCGAACACCACAGTGGACACATTAAGACCATCACGCCGCCTGCCAACTTGAACGAATGGATCGGTCAACGGCAGGTCATCAATGGCATCCTGCAAAAGTCTGCTGTAGGGCAAAAGATTATGGACTCAGACATGGAATAAAATGGACGCACTAAAACAGCAAATAGGCGGGAGTCACTATAAAGACCTCAATATACAACCAACCCATTTCTGCCAAGTTAATGGCCTCAACTTCTGCGAGGCTAACGCGATCAAATACGTCTGCCGTCACCGCAACAAGAACGGACGCCAGGACATCGAAAAGGCCATACACTACCTGCAAATACTTTTAGAACTAGAATACAACAACGCAACACAACCACTAAACAACTAAGACTATGGAGACTAACCAGAAGTATATGATCGACGACAAGGGCAAGCTGCACCGTGAAGGTGAAGTCATTGGCCTAGTCGATAAAGATGGCAACATCAAGCTGAAGCCAGAATCTAAGAAATACGTATCGGCAGTGACCCGATGGTATAACGAATTAGATGCGAAGCCGGAGCAGGAGCCTGCGGCAGAGATCACAGAACGTCCAAAGCTGACGCCCGAGGAGCAGGTCGCTGCTGACATGAAAGGCGTAGAGAAGGAAGCCCAGGAGGAAGCCATCGCATACAAAAAGGATTGGCGCGACGATGTGGAATTTGGCGAGAAGATCGGGCAACCGGTGCCAAAGAAGAACCCTAAGTTCGGGGACAAGACTCCAGCATACGTAGAGTGGCTAAAGAAAAACCGGCCAGAAAAGTGGGCAGAGAAATACGGATACAAAGGGGAAGGCCAGGTGCCAGTGTTCGAGCTGAACAAGGAAACCGGTGTCGAAGAGTTCAACGGATACAAAGACGCCACGTTCACACGTCGCAAAACCCACATGACAGAAAAGCCTGAAACCAACGTCGAGCTAGACGAGTCAATGGATTGGGACGCCTAAGTAACTTCAACCTATAGAAATTCAGACACATGCCATACAAACATTTGTTTAACTCATTCCTTCGTAACGAAGAAGGTGGTGACGGGGGCGACGGTGGTGGAGGCACTGGCGAAGGCCAGGACTCGACTATCTTCGGCCAGGGTAACGACGGTCAGTCACAGGAAGGCGAAGGCCAACAGTCAAGCAACAGTCAAGCAAGCAGCAAGGGTGGAGACTTTGCGTTTGGTTCGCTATTGGATAATGAAGGCAACTTTGTGCCGGATTGGATCGACCGGTTGCCAGAAGCGCAGCGCGACAAGTTCAAGGAAAACTCTAAGCATTACGGGAAATACAAAAACCCTATACACGCTTTGGAACACACGCATAGCCTGCAAACCCTTCTTGGATCTAAGGCCGAGGCAATGGTCATGCCTGCCCAGGACGCACCGAAAGAAGAGTGGGACGCATTCTTTACTAAGCTAGGCAGACCAGAAACTCCTGAAGGCTACAACTTTAATGCGCCTGAAGGATTGCACGAGTCTATCAAGTTCTCTGAGGACGACGCAAAACAGTTTACCAATCTAGCGCACGAAATTGGACTCACTCCGCAGCAAGTAGCACGCTTGGCCACCTATGACATGGAGCGCATGAATGCTATGGCAGAGAGCAATGAGACCGAAGCTCAGGAGATTACATCCAACCACTTAGCCGAAAACAAAAAGACATTGGAGAAATCCTGGGGCAGTGGCAATGACTTCAGCGAGAAGTTGGAAATAGCTCGGCGTGCAGCCATGACGTTTGGCTATGACAGTGAGGCCTTGCAGAGTAACCCGATCTTTGCCAACGCAGAGGTGCTGATGATGCTGGAAAAAGCAGGCACCGGCATGCGCGAAGACCAACTTGTCCAAGGCGACGATGGCAGCAACGCATCTTTCAAGGCTAAGGCTAACGACATCATCAACAACGAAGCCAACCCAGAATACAAAAAATACTGGGCAGGCGACGAATCCACTGTGGACAAGGTTCGCACCTGGATGGGAATGAGCTAATGCATTGACACTCAGTATCATTTAGGGCTTATTCAGCCTGACGCAATTAGACGGCAATGGTCACGCCTGTCTCGCCCCTGGTCGATTACACAAAGTCGGCCAGGGGTTTTCTGTTGACCCCATGTGCGAAATCGTGCTAATTGAATCCCACAGACCGGATCACCCGAGCAGGCCTACCTTGTAGTAGATCACCGCAAATTGCCCAGGCCCGAGAGTATTGAATGCTCTCGGGCTATTTTTTTCCCGAGAGTGAACACGTTAATTCTAACCAACTCACTCCAATGCCGGATACTACTATCCCCCAACACTATACCGACCAGTTCGATCAAAACTGGCAGCACCTTGTGCAGCAAGGCGAAGGTCGGATTCACTCCTTGGTTCGCCAAGAAGCCGTTAAGGGCAAACGCAAACTGCTGAATTTCATCGGCAAGAGCACTGCTCGTCTTATCACCACACGCTCGGGCAAAACCATCCCGTCCAACACACCCTTCGCAAAGCGCAAGCTCTCGCTCCGCGCCTATGACGAAGTCTACCACGAGGACGAATGGGACGAAGAGCTTCTCGGCGAAGTCAGCTCTCCTCGTAGTGCTGTAGTCGAGTCGCACGCAATGGCCTTCCAACGCGCCTACGACCAAGCCGTAATCGATGCCTCCACTGGCACCGCATACGTCGGCGAGGATGGCGACGAAGCCGTTGATCTTCCGTCTACCCAGAAGGTGGCAGTCAACTACATCCACGGAGGAACCGGATCCAACTCCGGCCTGACCCTGGCCAAGATTATCAAGGCCAAGTCGATCCTGGGTGTTAACGAAGCCGCAGGCCAGAACAACAGCAAGATGCTCGGTAGCAGACTGCTCTTTCTGGTTTCGCAAGTTCAGCTCGATGATCTCCTCGTGAACGTCGATCAAGTCTCCAACAGTCGCTACGCCGACGTGAAGGCACTGATCGAAGGCGAAGTCGATCACTTCATGGGCTTCCACTTCATTCGCACTCAGCTTCTGTCTCTTGATAGCTCGACTGATATCCGCACCTGTGTCGCTATGACCTCCGACGGTGTCGCATTCGCTGCTAACGGCAAGAGCACTAAGTTCTCCGTGCGTGATGACTTGAACGAGACTCTCCAGGTTCGCACCAAGGGTCGCCACGGTGCCACTCGCACTGAGGAAGAGAAAGTCGTCGAAGTCCCCTGTGATGAGTCACCCTGATGAATCCTGATCACTGAACTAGAACCATTAACCTGAAAGGATAATACATCATGCCAACTCACGTAACTGACGTTGCCACTAAGCAAACCCCCGTCGAAGCTGCCGATACCTGGAGCCGCGACGCTGGTAATAAGCAAACTGGTAACCTACTGTTCATCGATGCCACCTACACACTCACCAGTGGCACTGACGAGACCTCCGGTGATTTGATTAACATCTGCAAGATCCCCGCAAACGCGAAGGTCGTGCCGCATCTCTGCAAGATCAGTGCTGAAAATCCCGGCACTGCATTCAACATTGCGAAGATCGGTCTGATCAAATGCGACGTGGATGGATCCGCTACCGATGACGATGACGCAGTATCTACTGCCATCAACATCTCTGCTGGCGGTGCATTCGACTTCGCATGGGCTGCACAAGCCATCGCGCAAGACGACGTTGCAGAAACCGAGGACATGTGGCTCCAGGCCGAGCTAGGCACCATCACCAGCCCTAGTGCTGGTCAGAAGGTGCGCTTCCTGATTGCCATCGCCCCTGGTGTCTAATCGCATCGAACCGCAAAAGTATTCCTAAGTCTTTTAGACTTCGGTAACCACGGGGGGTCTGGGTAGTTGTGTCCCCAGACCCCCTTCTTTTTTACATACGCCAATGAGCACGAGCAAAACTGATATCGCTAACCTTGCACTCCAAAAGATTGGAGTCAGTCCCATCAACTCCATTGACGACGAAGGCAGCAAGCCTGCCCGGACTTGCAAGCAAAACTACGATCACGCACGCAGGGTGACCTTGATGAAGGCCCAGTGGAAGTTTGCCAAAAAGCTAGTAGGCCTATCCAAGGACGCAGCCGCACCTGCCTGGAAGTGGCAGGCATCTTACACGCTACCTGTAGACCACCTGAAGCTAGTCGAAATTGAAGGTGAGAACGTATGGGAGCCTAAAGAATACTTCGACGTGCAACAGGGCAAGCTGATGCTATACCTGGACACTGCTAGTGACGCACCTGCCGACACTGTGAATATCGAGTATGTATTTGACCAGCAAGACACCACCACGTTTGACCCGCTGTATGTGGACGCCCTAGCGTATCAGCTAGCAGCATTGATTGCGCGACCATTGACCGGCAGCGACTCCAAAGAGCAAGAGCTAATGGAGATGTTTACAACTCTGGCACTGCCATCAGCGCAGGAGCACAATGGTCACCAGACCGTGACCGATAACAACAACCCAATCATGAGGATCATGGCAGACTCTTACCTGAGAAAAGCTAGGCGCACTAGCTATGGTTCAAGCACTGGACTAGACCGATGATTGTTCAGAATATCCCGTCATTTGCCGGTGGCGAAATGTCACCTCTCCTGTATTACCGTAGCGATCTAGAAAAATATCGCACGGGGTGCAGAACGCTGCGCAACTTTACTCTGACTCCATACGGCAGCGCAAAGCGCAGGCCAGGACTGTCTTACACTGCAACTGCACCAGGCAAGACGCGACTCGAGACATTCCAAATATCAATCGAAAAGACGTTTGTGATGGAAATCACGGCAACGCAAATACGCTTTTTCAAGAACGACCAGATCGTCCAGGCACCTGGTGGTGGCAACCTGACAGTCACTACGCCCTACGGTGATGAAGACTTGTTTGAGATAGACATCAAGCAGATCAACAACGTGGCATACTTTGTCCACCCTGATTACCCGCCATACAAGCTCACCAGGTTGAATGACGACGTGTGGACGTTTGCCCAAGTAGCCTGGAGCTACCCGCCAATGAACACAGAGAACCTTGACGAGGATCTCACCCTAACTACCGGACGTGTTGGCTATGTAGGCACTACGCAAACGCTTACAGCATCGGACGCCCTGTTTGTGCCAGGACACGTAGGATCATACTTTCAGATTAGCCACGAACGGCCCAAAGACCAGTTCGAGACAAAGATCGTGGCGTCTACCGCAAACAATGGCAAATACTCACCAGAAATTTGGGTGCAAGGGGTATACCGATTTAGCACAGGAGGAACCTGGGGAGGGAAGTTCACGCTCGAGATCAATGAAGGCAAAGGCGCAGGATGGGAGCAGTTTGCCATATACACATCAGACAAGGACGCAAACTTTGATGTAGAGCGCACACAGGACGAAGCTGTGCGCATGCGGATTAAATACAATCAATATGACACACCAGGCACGGGCAGCTTTGCGTTAATCGATACCGCTGAACCATACATTCGTGGGGTAGTAAAAGTTACCCAAGTAAACTCAGACCGGATAGCAGCGGTGGAAGTATTTAAGCCGGTGCAATCTGGTGCTACTGCTGTGTGGCGAGAAGGAGCCTGGAGCGACAAAAACGGGTATCCTAAAACGATTTGCACCCATGAGCAAAGACTTGTGTTTGCGAGCACAGAAACACGCAAGCAGACGATCTGGGCATCTTCGGTGGATGACTACGAGAACTTTGAGCCAGGCAACAATGACGACCAATCCTGGACGCACACGCTGCTCTCAGGCCAAGCAAACGACATCCAATGGCTGGTAAGTGAAAAGGCATTGCTGTGCGGATCTACAGGCGACGAATGGGTGATCTCGTCGAGCAAAGAAGAAGGCATTATTACCCCGACGAACGTGCGTGCCAGGAGGCACTCGGGCAACGGCAGCGACGACATCGCCCCCATACTAATTGATGACGCGACTGTATTTGTGCAACGTGGAGGCAGCGTAGTCAGGAAAATGTCATACAGCTTCGAGGCAGATGGATACAACACTGCCGATCTTACCTTGTTGGCAGAGCACATTACAGGAGATGGCATCGTAAGCATGGCACTGCAATCGCAGCCAGAGCAGGTCATTTGGGCAGTAACCCGTGACGGCAGGCTCATTGGGCTGACACTAGACGAAGGCCAGGACGTAGTAGGATGGCACCGGCACAGCACCGGCACGACAGATCAGTTCGAGGACGTAACCGTTCGCAAGGTGAAAGGGCAAGACGATCAGATATGGGTAGTCGTAAAGCGCACAATCAATGGCGCAACAGTTCGCTACATAGAACGGTTGAAGCCAGATGGGTTCTTTTTGGAGGATGCATGGTCACTGCTATACCAAGACACATACGGCATGACGCCTTGGACATTATACGAATTACCGACTACTGAAAGTGATTGGCAACTCATAGACAATACCTGGCAAGTTGGTGATGTCGTATTTTGGCGCAAAACCACAAGTTCTAGTAACGTCGTATGGGGATCTTCATTTGTTGCAGATTACTCGGACTCAACTTATTACCAGGCAGTTTATTACTGCGCAGTAAGTCACGACACTGATTCTTCGTCTACTTGGTATACATACGACAACGATTTACGACCCTACATTCGACCGATAACCGGAGCGCAAACTGACCACGAATGGCATGTCGTAGATTCTTGGCAAAACAATGGCATAGGCCACAGTTACCAATACGATGCAGATGGGCATGACACAAATTACGTCTACAATTCTGCCACCAGCAAAATTTACCGGTGTATTCAATCGCACACATCTGCTACAAATAATGAGCCAGGAGTAGGGTCGCATACCGCCGCTTATTGGGCAGAAGTGACCGATTTGAATACGCCTACCGAGTATTCGCCATCTAGTCCATTATACAGCATTGGCGATCCTGACGTGCAGCATGATGGTTTTATTTGGACAGCAGCACAAACTAGGCCTGCTCGAGCTAACAATGAGCCTGCTGCATCGATATCAGAATGGACAGAGAACTTTCAAACCTATGCGCTGAACGACGAGACTGTTCACAATGGATTGCCATACAAATGTATCTTGGCACACACGGCTGCATCAGACCGCGAACCAGGCACAGGAGCTTCTTGGACAACCTACTGGGAAGTCATCCAGGGACAATACACGGCAGGCGACATAGCCAGCGAAGACGGCATTAACTACAAAGCAAAGTCTACGCACACCCCGGCAGCCAGCAGCAAACCGGGCATAGGCGCATCCTGGGAAACATACTGGGAGCTAGTCACCGACGAGGATAGCGTAGACTTCTACGTAGACGCAGGCCTCACATTGCTCAACCCAGGGACTATCACAGAAGTTACCGGCCTCGGACACCTAGAAGGTGAGACTGTGCAGGTATACGCCAATGGCGCAGTCCTAGCACCACGAACAGTTTCCAGCGGGGCTATACAGCTCAACCAAGAAGGGGATCCAACAGATTACGAACACATTTCAGTGGGCATCAGCTATGAATCACAGCTCGAGCCTATGGCACTCGAGGTGCAAATGCAAAACGGCACTAGCGTCAGCCGGGAGAAGCAGATCACAGAGCTAGCAGTAGCAGTGCGAGATTCTTACGGCATGAAGGTAGGCACCGATGCAAACGGGCCTTTTGATACTGTCACGTTCTATAACGGAGAAAACGCTACACCGCTATTGTATTCAGGCATAAAAGAGTTCAAGATCGACCACGACTATGAAATGGACGCGACCTTTATTCTGAAGCAAGACCTGCCGATGCCTCTACACATCCAGGCCATTGTTTGCAAATTCAAGACCTATGGAGATCAGCTCTGACATACGCATACGCGAATATGCAAAGGAAGACTACCCCGTGCTGCGTGGGTGGTGGCAGGAGCATGACGCCGAGCCTATGCCTGAACAGATCATTCCTCAGTCATCATGCGTGGTAGAAGACGAGGAAGGTGCCGCAGCATTTGGTGCTGTGTTCCTATGCAACGCAAACCACGTAGCCTTTTTTCACGGCATGGTCACCCGCCCGGGTATGTGCATTAAGCATTCGTATCGCATGCTCAAGGCATTGCAGGACGGCATCGACATCATCATGGCAAGCGGTGGTCACACCATTCTTTTCGGCACAGTGCAACCAGGAGCAATGCTGCGCGGGGCAAAAAGGCTGGGATTTAATTGGTCGGATAATAACTACCACCAAGTGAATAGAATCATAACTACAGAACTAACTAACTAAGCTCATGGGACTTGAAACAATGGCTATCGTAGGAGCTACTGCTGGACTGATTGGAACCGGCATTAGTGCTTATGGACAATATCAACAGGGCAAAGCTCAGGAGTCTATGGCAAGATACAATGCCAAACTGTCAGAGCAACAGGCAGAGCAAGAGGGAGTAGTGTCTGCTGAAAACTCACGACGTAGACGCGACATGAATCGCAGGCGCATTGGCCAAATACGAGCCTCTCTTGCAGGTAGCGGGGTCAGCATGACAGAAGGCAGCTACCTGGATGCCATAGGGCAAACGTCATCAGAGCTAGAGCTAGCAACCCTAGACGACATCAATCAATCTCGCAGACGGCAAGAAGCATATATGAACGACTCCAGCATGCAAAGGTGGCAAGGCAGTCAGGCTAGTAGCGCAGGCAACATTGCAGCAGTGTCTACACTGTTTGGCGGTGTTGCCAACACTGGTTCAAATATGTATGACATTCGTCGTTCATTTGAACCCTACAAGGGTCAGTCATAACTTTCTAAAATTATGTCAGAAGATTTCAGACCAGGATTTGAAGCAGTAAAACCTGTCGATGTAGGAGCGCGAGGCAGCATGCGCGACGTAGCACGCCCCTGGGACGCAGTAGCAAAAGCAGGCGAGGTGCTAAGTCAAACAGGCGACCGCAGCATGAAACTTGCCTTTCAGCAGAAAGAGGCGCAGGCAAAACGCACGGCTGCTGAGATGGAGCTGGCATTCGACAAGATGCACGCAGACTACAAGCAGGAGATCATTTCTAACCCGAACATGTCGGCAGACGAGGCGAACGCAGGATGGGAAAAATTATCCGAAGGTTTTATTAGAGACTATGCAGGCGGAAATCGGTCACAATTAGAGCAAGACATTTACGGAACCCGAGCGCGACAACTCACTCAAAGAGCAGGCCTGGGCATCCAGGAAGATGCGCTTATCAAAGATATGCAACTAGCCAAGCAGTCAATGCTCAACATGGTTATGCGAGGCGAGCAAACCGGTAATCGCGACATGGTGAATAATGCTTTGGATGGTCTTAGCAGCTACCTTCCTGTCGAATCTATTGAAAAAATAAGAATAGAGACCGACCACAGGTTGAATCGTGCTGATCTCATGAATGGCATTAAAGAAGATCCAGTAGGCAGTGGGTTCTACTTAGGAAGCCTAGAAGATTTCAAAAGAAACTACCCAGGTTATAGTGATGACGACTATTACGATGCACTTGAAACGCAACGTGTCGCCAAAGGCAAAATGTATTCTGATGGCCTGGATCTATTAGAAAACAAATTGGCATTAGACCCTAGCTACTCAGAAGAAAAGCTACGCAGTGACTTTAAGTATTTTGAACCGGCTGCGCTCGAAGACATGGTTGCAAAGTATAGTAAATTCAAAGGCGAGCGGCACGCAGCAAACATAGCAGATCCAAATTATCAGAGACTTCAGGTTCCAATCATCCTGAGCGCAATTCACAATTGGGAACCCAAGACTACTGGCTATGATCCTGTTAAAACAGAACTTGTGCTAAAGGCGCATCAAAACTTGCAGAAAGGCAGCGCGTTTCAAAAAGAGATTTTGAAAGCAATAGACGAAAAAGAAGAGAGGACTGCGCAGACTGAAAAGGATATAGCAGAATTACACCTTAACAATCATCTACGTCAAAGAGACCAGCAACAACAATATCGCACCTTGGCAAAACAATCGTTAGGGCAAGCCCTAATGGACGGCATCCTGACCGGAGGTGATTTTCTTGAGCGTGCAGGATTCGACTACCCCGAGGCTCGAGATATCCGCGCCAAGTATGACAAAATCTATAGAGACAGAACTGCTGCTGACAGAACCGCAAAAAGCCCAGAAGATGCAGAAAAGGAATACAAAGCTCAGGCAGCATTGTTCCGGCAGATGTATTCAACTAGGGGTAACAAAGGACAGGAAAACCTGACAAGGTGGGAGAAGGCAGTCATCCAGGCAGTGGTAGACGGCAAATCAGGCACGCACATGGTGGAGGTAGAAGACCCTGCTGCCAAAGAAAGCTATCACATGAATCGAGGTAAAGTTATACAACGATTCAATCAGTGGGTGCGCGAGAACCCGCAAGAAGCAAAAGACGAGAAAAAAGTTAAACAATGGTTTAAGGATTTTAACGTAGGTGCAACCCGAGCATCAGCAGCGGAAGCCAATCAAGAAAATGAGTGACACGAACCGTATAGACACTGATCCTTCCGTAATGACATTACCAGAATCTGGCGAGATGGGCATAAGCGATAACAATGAGCAATCGATGGCTAAATTCCATGCTACTGAGCCTACGCCAGAAGAGGAGGAAGAGGAGCCTATCACTATGCCCATTCCGAGCAGCATACAGAATATGTCTGCGCCAATAGTGGAGGAGCCACCTATACAGGATGAGGATCCATTTGAATACCAGGAGCGCATCGACAAGATGACTTCTGAGCTGACCCGTATATACGGAGCCTACAACGATTGGGACGCCTGGAGTAAGGGTAGGAATATCAACCTGACCTTGATGGATAACCCCGAGGAGGCCAAGATGGTCTACCGCACAACAGGCTACCTGGCTGCGCGACTGAAGGCGCAGAAAATTGACGCCGATTTATCTGATAACGATACCTATGAATTTTGGCGCGACGCCATTGCCAACCAGGACTTCGACGGTGCAGGAGTTGGCGACGACAGCGCATTCGATAAGCAGATTGCTAGCAAGGCTACGAAATACGCCCACGGCAAAGAGTTCCACAATTTGCTAATGGCCAAAGCAGGAGTGTCATCACTGATGAATCGTGGAGGAGAGCATGGTTTCAACAAGTTTCTAGAAGAGATCGGCGAGCACCTTGGCTATGACAAAGCATTGCACGCAAATTACTTGCAGGCCTGGAACGAGATCACTTCTGACTTTGATAGCAGACCACGGGAATACCGGCAGGTAATGAACGAGATCCTGATGGGTCTCCAGAGCATTGGTGAAGGCGAAGGCCTAGACCGAGGTGATCAAGCTAACATTCAGTTCGATACGCTTATGCGCATCGATGACGAAATGTTCGACATGGCGGTGCAGGATCTATTGACCTACACGGCGACTTTGCCCAAGCCAGAGGCATACAGCTTTTGGCAGGCCTTCAGCGCATCGTTTTCGCGCAACGTGGATGCCTACGTAACGTCAATGGGGCAATCATTTACGCAACGCGCATTGCGTAGCTATGAGCTTGGTGATGTCGATCCGTTGACATTCACCACTGATATTCCCCGAGCACGGGTGCCTATGACCGATGAAGAGCGCAAGAGGCGCGAGGCATCTACACAGGAATACAACAAGTATTTGAACCGGCGTGCTGTTGTAAAAACGGCTGCCGAGAACTACGACCAGATCGAAGGATCTAGCGTCGGCAGGTGGCTAGGTTCCGCGCTAGGCACCACAGCTACATCTTTATCTATGGTAGTGCCATATGTCGGCACCGCTGCAATGTATGCAAGCATGGAAGGTGCAGCACGAGAGGATCTATTCATGCGCGGTTTGCAAGCAGGCCTTAGCCAAGAACAATCGCAAAACTACGCCAATAATGTCGCGCCTGTCGTAGCAGTGCCTCAGACTGCTCTTAACAAGGTGCAGCAACTTGTTGCAGTGCGCGGCAAGATGCCCAGAGGATTGCAGTGGATCGACCGCACGATGGACAAATTAGACAATGCGATCACCAACCGGGTAGCCAGGTATGCAGGCAAAGTCGCATTGGTTACTGGTGTTGAAACCGCGATTGAGATTGGCGAAGACCTGACCCAGGACGTTGTCATGGATTTGACAAACATTCTGAATGAGGAGATGCCCGACGTAAACTGGTGGGAAGAGCTTTCTGGTTACTGGAACAGTGCGCCCGATATTGCGGCAGAAATGATCTTCCTGTCCTTTCTCGGGGGTGCGGGTGGTATGAACGCTCGAAAACAGCACAAAGCCTGGAGAGACACCTCAGAGCTTAAAAAACGTGCTTGGGGCTGGACTAAGGAAACACGCGAACGTCTCGACAAAGCGGCAGAGCAGGCAGAGAAAACTGGCAACTTCGCAGAGTTTGGACGTGAACTACAAGAAGCCAACAAGGAGCGCGACGCGAATAGCGAAGAAGCGCAGGAAGCAGTAGAAGAGTTTAAGAAGGCCCAGGCCAAGGCTGCTGAGTTTGA
>Ga0208434_1000542_pt1 | contig 17706 bp, 30 predicted proteins | sample 13_taG_FD_184086 | JGI IMG/M metagenome (GOLD analysis project Ga0208434, IMG submission 184086) | Marine viral communities from the Subarctic Pacific Ocean - 13_ETSP_OMZ_AT15268 metaG (SPAdes) (version 2) | ecosystem: Environmental > Aquatic > Marine > Oceanic | place: Pacific Ocean | collected... | reverse complement strand
ATTTGATCAGGTGCTTGAGTTGATTGAGACTGTAAAACCATTTGCATTAGACTATCTATATCTTCATCGTCTAGGCCTTGTTCTTTCAAGAAAGCAACTAAGTCATCTTCAGATATACCTTCAGCTAATAATTGCTGAACTACAGTAACAAGCTGTTGAATCATCGCCATTTCTTTTTCTGCGTTGCCAACTTCAGCCATAGCCTCTTCTTGAGACATCGCCATACCAGCAAGATCGTCGCCTATAGCTTCGCCGCCTTCGGCAAACTCTACACCTCTACCTTTTAAGATATCAGCTTGAGTAACTTGTCCATCTCCTGTTAAATCTGGGAAAGAGGCTTCGCCTCCACTAGCCATACCAAATCTGCTTAAATCTCCCATTTCCATTTGATTTTTTCTTACTGTATCTGCATTCATATTTACAGGTCTACCTCCCATATCTTTTCCTGGAGTCATGCCTAAAGTTCCTGCATTTAAGATAGATTTAATATTATCTATTTGTCTTGGCCTAGTTGTTTCTTGAATCTCAATCTTCATCTTTTCTAGCTTACCAATCTGATCTGCAATCATTTGCGCTCTTTGATTCTCACCATTCCTAACAGCCATCTCGTACTCTTTCATCATATTTTTAATTTCTGATTCAATTGCAAACATCTGGCCTTCTGGGCTTCTATCTTGCATTCTTGGTTCGTTGTCCATATTCATATTAATTTCCTTTATCTTCTTGCCATTCTACCAGTTCTTTTCCCAGAAAATCCACCTATACCGCCAACACTCATTTTTGGGGGTGGAGCTTTTATAGGACTTGGCTTAAATATTGGTGCAACTGGTTCTCTTTCATACGAAATAAATTTTTCTCTTGGGTCTGGAATTCTAGGGTCTTTAGCAATAGGACCTTTCCTATCGTAAAATCCTGGAGTACCTCCTGGTACTTTAATAGGAGGTTGTTTATCATCTCTAAAACCAGGGCCATCATCTATAAATATTGGGTCTTTTATTTTAGGAGGTAAGTAAGGTGGCTTTGGAGGTATAACGGGTCCGCCTATATCTGGACCTAGAGGAGGAGGCCTATCTGCTGGAGGTTGTCCAGCATCTTGTAACGCAGCAATCTGCGCCTGTAAATCTGCAATAGTCTGGTCCCTTTCAGTTACCTGACCTTGATATTGAGTGCTTTGACCTGTTAATTGATCTAGTTGAGCTTGATAATCGTTTGCTTGAGCGTCAAGTGCTTGGGCTTGCGCCTCTGCAGATTCAGCTCTAATCGTATCTTGTTGAGCAATAGCCTGATCTCTTTCGGCTATAGCAGTATCTCTTGCTCCAGTTAGACCATCTATTTCACCTTGTAAGTCGCCAATAGTCCCTTCTAATCCGCCAACAATACCTGCTCGCTCTGTAAGAAGCTCTTGCTTAAGTCCTTCTAGGGCTTGCGCTTGTTGTTCGGCTGCTTGCGCTCTTATATTGTCTTGTTCTGCAATAGCTTGGTCACGCTCTGCAATAGCGGCTTGTTGAGCAGATTCTATCTCAGCAATCCTTGCTTCTAGCTCACCTCTTTCGCCGCCGAATTGTTGCTCCATTTGGGCAACCAATTCATCTCTTTGTTGGATTAAAGTTTGTTCTTGGGCTTCTAGTTCAGCTACCCTTTGCTCGTCACCTGCTTGAATAGCCAACTCTTTATCTATCTCTAACTGACTGAGTTGGTCTTCTAAACTAGATATCTGCCCTTCAAACTCAGAACGCTCACCTCCGAATGCTTGCTCCATTTGGCTAACAATCTGCTCACGCTCTTGGGTTAATTGCTGTTGTTGAGCCTCAAGCTCTGCAACACGCTGTTCATCACCCTGTTGAATAGCAAGTTCTTTGTCTATTTCTAACTGAGCAAGCTGTTCGTCTAGGCTAGTAATCTGTCCTTCTAATTCGCTACGTTCTCCGCCAAATTGTTGTTCCATTTGGCTAACAATTTGGTCTCTTTCAGAAGTTAATTGTTGTTCCAAGGCTTCTAACTCTTGAACTCTTTGCTCATCTCCTTGCTGAATAGCAAGTTCCTTATCTATCTGCAACTGATTTAGCTGCTCATCTAAAGATGTAATTTGACCTTCAAGCTCGCCACGTTCAGCGCCAAATTGCTGTTCCATCTGGCTGACTATCTGTTCACGTTCTTGAGTAAGTTGTTGTTGTTGCGCTTCTAATTCAGCGACTCTCTGTTGATCTCCAGCTGCAATAGCTTCTTGCTTAGATATTTCTAAATCTTGTAGTTGTTGATCTAGGCCTGAAATCTGGCCTTCAAACTGCTGTCTTTGGTCGGCAGCAACCTGTTCTGCTGCGGCTACAGCATCCACACCTTCGGCTTCAGCTTCAGCAACCTTTTGCTCTAAAAGGGTGGTTAATTCAGCTCTTTGTTTATCTAAAGCAGCGATTTGTTCTTCAATTGCTTGCTGACTCATTTCATCTTGTTGTAAGAAAGCAGCCTCTAATTGTTTGGTTAAATCACTCTTAGTATTGATTAAATCGTCTATATTGCCTTGCAGCTTATTTACTTGGTCGCCGAAGAACTTTTCAGTCTCAGCGAGTCTTTGGCCAAATGTTGCTCCTAGGGACTGAATATCCTCAAAAGGACGAGCAGATGATAATAGCTCTTCATTCTCTTCTTCCAAAAAAGGTAGTAAGGATGGTTGAACGAGTCTTTGTCTTTGTAATTGTCTTGGGGCGTATCCTTCTATTTGAAAATTAGAATTGACAGGTTCAACAGATGGAAGATCAATAGGACCCCTTACATCCGAACCCTTCTCAGGTAGATTCAAAAATGAATAATCTGTATCAAATGGATTTGCCATACGCCATATCATACCATTCAAAAGTCAAAAAAGTATAGAAAAAATTATTTCTGTATGGGTACCTTATTTGCAAAAACCGTTTTGAAAAAAAATGTAGAAAAATTTTGCAGGCAAGTGTGAATCTTTTGGAGAAGAGTTTGAGCGAAGTGTCTCAAGCCTACCTGCAAAACCTTTGGGAAAATTATAACTGGAATAGGGTACCTTATACAAGTAAAAGTGGAATCCTAAAAAAATGGTATATTTTGTAACTGTAATACTGTTCTTCTCCTAGTATATAAAGTACCTAGTTATATTTTGGGGGGTGGGGGTTTTCTAATTATCCGACTTTATCCGACCTTTTTCAGTCCTATAGAGTCCCAATTATTAAAGATCCGACTAATAGATCCGATAGATCTATCGCCCCCTGGGGTCAAATCTTCCAGGTGGATCCCCCGCCTGGGCTGATCAACCAGGTAAGATCCAGGACAATATTCTTTTATATTAAATAAAACTCTAGGCAAAAAAAAGGGAGACGCTAGTCTCCCTTAATCCCGACTGCCCGACTAATACCTTTGCATCTCCAGGAATGTTTCGCATATGTTGTAAGACTCTGTATGATCCTCAACATCAATATAAGCGCCGTCAAACCAATCCATATACCAATATTCAATAGAACATATATTTAGGTTTGAATCTGCATATATTCTGAACTCGGAACTTGGGCCACCCCAGGATATCTGAAGACGCCAATATCCTGCCTTCTGGTCAGTAAAGGTGAACGGATCAACAAAATCAAAAGACAAGAACGACTGGTTTAACCAGTCGTAATAGTCGTAATAATCGTTAAAGCAGTCGCCGTTCTTTTCGGTTATAACTCTCATCGCTATTTGAGTGCCTTCGGTTGCGTTCTCGTATTCGTCAAACCATTTACGTGCCTCGCGGTTTCCTGCTTCCTCCTGGGCAAACTTGTCTGCTACCAGGTCAATACATTTCTTTTCTTGTTCCATCTAACTAGCCCTCCTATCTAATTGATCAAATGCTTCTTCAGTTCTCTCAATCAAAGCAAGATCAACTTTATTTTCCAGGCAGATCTTGATCAACCTGGGTGCTATCTTTAGCAACCAGGGGAAGTTGGATCCGTCGCAATTGCAGATTGCTGAAGTTAGTTTTTTATAACTTACCGTATGATATATGTCCTGGAGGATTTGGCGATCAAGCGGGGCTTGATGTAGATCGTAATTACAAGCCTCATCTATTGCCCCTGCTCTAGTATCTGCTAAACCTTGATCAACCAGGATCTGACCCAATAAGCCAAATGATCCTGAGATTGGGGTATCTCTTACCATACCATTCAGGCGTTCAATTAACGCCTGGTTTCTGTCTTGGATTGTTTTTAAGTAATCCATTTTTTCTTGATGTGTCATATTTATTCTCCTATTTTTGCGTTAACTACTCCAGGGTAAACTCCACCCTGGACTCTGTTGTCGTATCCGTCCTCTTCTATAAAGAACACTCTACCAGTTGAGGGAAAAGGTCTCTCCTCCCAACCAGTAATAGTAACCAGTTCGTCTCTAAAGGTTTTAACCTTATCGCCTACCTGGATTAACTCTTTTGAGTTTGCGTCATATAAGTTCATATTTATTCTCCGTAAATGCCCAGGGGTTATTCCCTGGTATATAGATATTATAAGTCATCTTTGTACTATTTGTACACTTATTTATTGATTGATCTACTGGAGGATCTTGGAGGATCTTGGAGGATCTTGCAGCTGCACCTGGTAAGATCTTTTTTTCTTATTTATTAATATATACGGCATTTTCTTTTCTTTTGTTCTAGTCCTTTAATACAAACCCGACTCCCGACACTTCATATTCAACCCGACTCCCGACAACCCGACAGCAAAAACGCTATATATTTTTATATGCACCCGACAACCCCCCTAGATGCTATTAATTATATATATCAATACTTATATAGAACATATCCAATTATAAGTGTGTACAATTAGTACAATATGACTTATAATCCTATATACAGGATTTATTCCTGCAACATATAAAACGGAGAATATATATATGAGTATTTTAAAAAGTGAAATAGATTTACAAGGCTCTAAGCCTAGATATTTAAGAACAACTAAAAACCTATATAGCCATATGGTTAATGGGCGTGAGTTGTTTTTTTCTTACCAAACTTTGGTGGCTATTGATGACTTAATAAGCGTTAACGATTGGAGCAATACAACTGCTAGGCATTTATATTGGATTAATCCAAACAAAGAAATAAGAGTTGAAGACTTTGAAGAACAAGCAAGAAAGATATTAAAAGATGATGATTTAATTTCTTGCGAGGATCGTGTGAAAAGTTCAGATCCTTTGAAAACAGTTAGCAACATATCAAGAATCTTTGCTTTAATGTCTGAAAGTGATAATGAAGAATCTATCAGAAAGAGCAACAACCAAAGAAAAAGATTTTATGAAACTATCAATGGTATTTCTTTTCCTAGTGATTGGGATTCTTTAGATACAGCGACTCAAAAAAGACGCTTAGATATTTGCGATTATGTAAATACAGACAAAGCAAAAGAATATATAGAGGGGGTGAAGTAATGAGCCTTGATACATGGTTAACCAATTGCGAAGCATGTTCTAAACCTATAGACAAGCTAGACCAAAAAAACGGCATTTATATTGTTCGTGATAGTGATTCCGTATGCTCAATACAATGCGTTGAGCAAGTTCTAGGAAAAGAACAATTTAAACAAGCCGAAGAAGACTGGGAATATGACGGACATTCTGACGCCTATTATTGGACATATTACGAGGAAAAAGAATCTATTTAGGATTTACTCCGTACACCTTAGCAAGTGTATAAACTGTTAATTGGGGTATGTATAAAAGTGGTAAACATTTAAATCTATACCAGTTAGACGGGCTAGTGATAGCCTAAACGATAAAGCAACAGTCTTATGAACAAAGCCCCATTTTTTACAGGAAACAACAACTATGACATATATAAGAATTTTCAGAACTAATATAGAGTTCGCTATGGAGGGCAACCCGACATATCCCGACATATTAAGACAAGCCCGACAACTTCAAGTTAGGCTACCCGACCAACCCATATTTCAAATGACGACAACCCCGAATCCCGACTACTGGGAACAATTTAAAAAGGAGCAAGACTAATGAAGAAATACCAAGTAAAAGTTTATAACAAGGTGGATAACAGCTATCGCGTTGCTATGGAGACTAAAGACCTTGATATGGCAGAAGACAAGATGGAAAGATTATCTAATCAAGGTCATCTAGTAAAAATTGATCTAAAACCTAATGAAACACCCGACCATTTAAAAGATGTGCCGAAGGATAAGTTAGAGACTTTAGTAGAAATATTTAAACCAAGACTATAGGAGGTCAAGAATGAGCGAAGTACAAGAATATGGAAACGGATATAACAGCAATAACTCTATTGCTATTGTTTGGTCAATAGAAGATGTTAAAGACCAATTAGAAATACTAAATGAGGATATGCCCGAGAAGGTTGACCTAGAACTTACTGATGATGATTGTATGGACGTTCTACAGAGAGTTGTAGATAACCATGACGCTAATTATGGCGTAAGTTGGGAAAACCTATATCAAGGTATTCAATATTGTTTTGAAGATGAAATTAACGAACTAAAGGAGAATGTAAAATGAGCGAAGTAAGACAACTTAAAAAATATTTGCAACAAGATATAACAGATTTGCAAATCAGTATGGAGGAAATAATGCAAGACTATGATTATCAACTTAATTCTGATTTTCAATATGTTGTAGATAAATTATATTTAGTTGAACAACTATTGTATAAGTTAGATGTATTGCCAATGAGCGATAGACTCAAGGCAATGATGTATGGAGAGGAGGTATCTAATGGATAAAGAAGAAATGATTGAAGATATAGAAATGTTAATTAGAGCAAACAAAGATGATGACAATGTAAGTTTTCATCAATTGGGAGATATGATTAAACAGGTAATTACTGATATTTGTAAAGAACAAACAGATGAAAGTTTATTAAGAAGATTAACAAGAGGAGGTATCTAATGCCTAACTACAAAAGTTTTATTGACGATAAAGAAAAGATGAGAGACTTTTACATCTTATCTAAACAAGAGTTCTTACAGTCATATTCATACTTAACTGAATTAGAATATGACTTAACAGTACAGGAGGTATCTAATGATAACAATTGAACGAATAAAAAATATTGCAGAAGATATTATTGCTGATGATGAATGGGTAAATGATAGTCATACTCAATCAGAACATTCAGGTATCAAGGCAGGACTATATGCCTTAATACATCATTTAGAAGAATTACAACAAGATAAACTAGGCACATCAATTGATATATTTTCTACATATAAGGTGAATTAATGATTGAGGTACTCCTATGGATATTGTTAGGCTACCTCTTGATAGGTAGTATTCTTGGTTTAGCTTACGTCTACTACAAGGGATATTTGGATTAATCCCGACTACTTAGATCCCGACTCTTTGTTCTCTAAAATATTAGAACCCGACGAGTTCTCTATAGCCTTAGTCCCGATTAATTGCTTTAACCTTCTCTCTACTTCGTCCCGACTCATCTGGTCAATCTTACCGTGCAATACTTCCCGACGATCTACGATTAGACCCCCGACCTTCAAAAGTAATCCTTGAGCCTGTATAGCAGCAGAGTAGGATCCCGACTCTAATGCTAAGTCCCGAATAGTATATAAATCTTCTACAGCCTTATCATGCGTAAGCTCAAACTTCTTCTTAGCTTCCGACATCAATCGTTCATACTCCCGTCTAACATGTGCATACTTATTACCCTCATGCATGTATCTACCGATAACAATAGGATTCTTATATCCTGCTTTCTTGGCCGCTTCAGCCCATGTTAATTGTGGATCGTTGACTGCATTCCAGACTAATAACCTTTGACGCTTAGTTAAATGCTTTTCATCGTGATTTAAATACTCAATAGGCATATCTTCTACACCTTCTTCAAGAGTAGCTTCAACCTTAACTGTCTTTCTTATGTTGTGATTTCTTCGCATCTATTAATCTCGCTCCTGGAAACTTCTTTACAAATCTTACTATATCCTCATCTTCTAGTAAATCGACTACATATTCTGGCAACTTATCCCTCAATTCTTTCTTCAATCTTGTTTTTTGTTTTGTCATACTTATATTACTTTTGTCATACTTTTGTCAGAAAACCCTGACAAAACTAAAAACCCTGCAACTATGAGGTCTACAAGGTAATATATATTAATAAATAAGAGTATATATATAGTTTTGTCATATATTATTATACTCCCCCTTTCATATTACTCATACCGCGTCGAATAGTTCCGACCCTTTTGTCACTTACACCCAAACCCTGACAAAACTGACAAAACCCCAAAACCAGTCCCAGTAAGGCTTTCAAGCCAATAGTTTTGTCAGTCTGTATCGTCCTCTGTGACAAAACCCTCTGAAAACAGTGATTTCTTCTTAATACCGAAGCAATTATATAAAACCTCGTCGATCAGTTCCGACCCCTCTTCTGGGGAGTCAGAATAACTCAACAACTCACATGCTCCGAAGGTAAAGATTAGACTTGCGATTTCTTTCGGTGAGACACCTCTTGCGACAAAATCCTCAAACAAATGTTCTAGCCTATCTTTTGCTTCAACGTAAGTAGGTTTAGGTCTTTTAGATGCAAAGTCTATGATCTTTAAATGTGACATATTCAAAGTATAGCAAATAGTGGGGCTTTATGTCGTAAACCAAGCCCCAAAGTTTATATCAAGACGACTGCGTTATTATTGTTTATACAAGCCAAACGACTGCCTGTTCGCGATTATTCTCTATGATTATAGTATTGCGTTTCGGTATGTTCCCTCCAGGCCTGTTCTAAATGAGGTTCATGTTCTAATAACCAATTATCAGACAGCTCCCTCATCTTCTTCATACCGTCGCAGAACTGTTTAAAGTCCTCGCAACCTTCATGCAACACTTCTTCAGCCGCAATATCGGCATCTATTAATAAGTCTTTTAATGCACCCATTTTATTCCCCCTTAGATTTATTTAGTCTGAACTCTGCATCTTCAACCGCAGAGTGACATATATTAATAAGTTCACTTTCAAAGCCATCAGCTTTATGTAATAAGCCAACAACTAAATTGTGAACCAATAAGTAAGACCCAGCCATCGGATCCATCATTTCCATATCCTTATCAACCAAGCAATCTTTTGCGTAGTTACGCATCATGCTGACAGTTAAGTCAAAAGCCAGGTTGTCGTTATGATCCATTTCAGATTCTTTCTTCGCACTCATATTCATATTCTTCTCCATAAATAAAATAAATATACATTTAGTATAGCTATATCTGTTTACATGTCAAACAATTTAATATAGTATCTAATATTAACTTTTGGAGAAGTAAATGAAAAAAGACGAAATGAAGTGGATAGATGATCTAGTAGATAACAGTATGGCCCTTGCTTTGGATATGACTAGGCGTAACAACCAAGCCATAGCCAAGTCAGCCTTTAAGCCAAAGGGATCTACCAGCTTTAACAATGACCTTATGGCTATGAAAAGACTCCAGGCGTTTGCTGAGTATATATATGCTCATCAACCTAGTATGTTTGAAAGTGCCTACAGGTTTGCAAGTGAGTCAGTTGTAGACAATGAGTAATAAAATAAGGTTCTACGCATTTAGATCTTATGACGATCAATTCGGCGTTAGATTTATACCTTATGATGCAACCAAGTTCGAGCTAAAGGCACTTACTAAGAACTTTGATGCTAATGCCTTGTTTGATAAAATGAAGGCCAACTGCAAAGGATATGTTCCTGCATACAATCCAGATAAATCTTATACGGAAAACTTACAGGATCTACAGGCTAAAGTAGGCTACTGGCCTGTTCCTTTATCACATCAATCTGTGTATGAAGATATACCTATAGAGTATGATGATGATTGGACAGAAGAAACAGCTACGCCAAATTACAAACACCGTTGGGAAATGGAAGAACATAAGCATTCTTACTTCCCACCTAAAGACGAACCACCATTTTAAGGAGACTATATGAGCAATTTCAAAGGCAAAGGCAGTAGACCCAGACCTTATAACGTTGATAAGTTCAATGAAAACTTTGACAAGATATTTGCTAAAAAAATATCAGATGACGAAATTAATGAGGTGGGCAGAGAAAGAGGACTGCACCCTGACGATGACAGGGAAGAGATTATTAATTTTATAAAAGGAGAATAAAATATGGAACAGATAAAAGAACTAGAAGCATATCCTTACGAGGAAAGAGGCGAGGCTTTAATATATGCAGACATACCCAATGAGGTATATCACTCTGAGGTAGGAATAAGCAGTAGCACCCTGCGTAAGTTTGGTCATTCCCAGCTACATGCTGTTAATGAAGTGCAAAAGACTACAGATGCTATGAACTTTGGTACTGCTGCTCACTATATGTTGGTAGAAGGCGAGGGAGTTTATAACCAAGAGGTAGCTGTATTAATGGGATCTCCCTATACCAAAGCCTATAAAGAAAACAAAGCAGACATGCTAGAGCGATACGACTGTGTAATCAAAGAGATAGAAGACACTCATATTAAAGGTATGAAGGCCAATATTATTGATGAGGCTAACATGTATCTACAAGCAGACGGCAAGTTACCAGAGGCTAGTTTCTTCTGGTATGAGGATAAAGTTCTTTGTAAGTGTAGGCCAGATCTGATATGTCCTCCTTTTAAGGACTTACATAAACCTGGTGAGATATATGTTGTTGACTATAAAACAACCAAGTCTTGTAATCCGAAAGAGTTTGCTGACTCAGTTAAACATTGGGGGTACGACATGCAGGCCGCCTGGTATCGTAGAGGTATGGAGAAAGCTGGATACAGCGTTAAAGAGTTTGCCTTTGTTGCCCAAGAGAAGGTTCCGCCTTATGCCAGCAAGATCTTTGTTATTACAGATGAGCAAATGGATAAGGCTTGGGACAAGATGCAAGTATTTCTAGATGCTTATAATAAATACTTATATGATGGTATAACTACTATTTATAATTCAGATAGTATTGTAACTTTAGATCTGGAGGATTAAATGATGAAATTACTTAGAAGTCTGGATAACTTTCTTGAAAGGAACTGGAGAGAGTTTGCAGAATTTTTAAATCGTCTTGCAGGCAACAAGCCTGTAGATGATATAGATTGGTTAAACATGCACAATAATATGATGGAGGACAAAGATGAACGATCCAATAAATCCTAATCACTATAAGGATGGCGAAATAGAATGTATTGACGCTATGGAGGCCAGTATGACACCTGAAGCTTTTGCTGGTTACTGCAAGGGCAACGTAATCAAATATGTATGGCGTTATGAAAAGAAAGACCAGCTAGAAGGCTTGCTCAAAGCTCAATGGTATCTCAATAGATTAATTCAAAAAGTAGAAGAGCCGTCTATGGTTTCTTTGGAAGATGTTGAGATTGAGGAAATGGCCAGCTCAAGTATAAGCCAACACCTCTAATCTTTTTTGTGGAGGTTGATGAAATACTCAGCCTCTACAACAGCTAAGGTCTTAGATCTATTCCTTTTAATAATTACTAATGGTTGATGCTTTCCGCAGTTAGCGGATGCTTGATCATAAGCCTTCCAGATGTTTAAAGACTCCTGGCATTTACACTCAATAGAATAAGGAAAGGCATCTCTTGCCTCTTTACTCATAGTCACATCCTCTCCACCAGCACCCATTGATGTTGATTTAACATTCTCTGGATGTATGTCTAAAAGTTCTATAAGTTTGTCTCTCACCCATTGTTGGAGTTTGCGACCTTTTTGTTTTGCTGATTGTGGTTTCATAATATAGTGCTAGGTTGGGTTTTTGGAAGTATTTACGGAGTTATACGTTACCCTATAGACCCCTAGCGGAGCCTGTTATTTTATAAAGAAGGTTTAGCTGGCTTGCCAGTCTCCGCTGCAGCCATGCTAGGTGGTACTTCCGCTCTAGTAGGCGGAGTAAAACCATCTCCCTTCGGAGTTCTAAACGCAACTATCTCATTTGTAGTATCTGGATAGCTAGGATTGTCACTTTCTTTTTCAGAAAAAGTACAAAGCAAAGTTTTACCCTGTAGATCTTCTGCGTTAGTAGGTGGTGTATCAAGACCAACAGCAGTAAGCAAACGTTTAAAATCAGAAGCTGCGTAGCCTCTAATTAGTTCTTGCTTCTCTGTATCTTCATTCTTGTACCAAAGACTAAAGTATTTTCTAACGATCCAGCCGTTAAACTTTGGCTCGTTATGTACCTTAACCTCTAGCTTGATACTTTCATTACCAGCAGCAGATACATGTTTAGTACATTCGCTGATAATACAATTATAATCACCTTTCGGTATATAAGAGGATGACTCCTCTTCCCTAGACTCTACGTTTGTAAAATCAATTCCATCAAAGTCAGACATTATGCTTCTCCTTTAAATCCTAACTTGTTAATAATATGTGATAGGTTAGGTTCCTCAAGGGCCTCTAACTTACCACTCCTGTCTTTAGCGATATAATTAGCGCCAAGAGTTGTTTGCAACCAACGTTCGGTTGTCTTGTTTCCCTTCTCATCTTCGGTATCAAATGTTCTCAAACATAACACTTCATCAAAGAAGTAAGGAATTTGCGTAGGTAGTTTAGCGCCAACCATCATAGGTTGGTAGTGCAACATACCAGTAGCTTCATCTCGTACCTCTTGCTGTTTAGCAATAAATACAACATGTATGGGAAGATCTCTAAATCTACGCATCGTCTTAGTCATTATCTGAATGACCTCGCCATACGCTTTTCTAGGATCTTTGCTTTTCTTCAACTCGTTGCCCAGAACAATCTCTGACATTTCTGTCACGCTGTCTAAACAAACGGTATCGTAGTCTAACTTGCCGCTTTCTAATAGCTGTGCAATTTCTTCTATTTCAGCTGCTTCTTTGACTTCAATAGCAGTCACATTCGTAGCATCTTTAATAGATAGAAGTCCAGCTTCCATACTTACAACAAGGGTCTTTCCTGGAACGGTCTGACAAAGAGTTGTTTTACCAGCTCCAGAGATTCCGTAAACCAATAGTTTAGCACCTTGCATTTCGACCAAATCGCTCGGGCTTTTTATACGACTTATAATATCGCTCATATCATTTCTCCTAAAGATAAAATAATAGTATACAGATAAAAATATTGACTGTATACTTTTAGTTCAAAATAAATTTATACAAAAAGCAACTATGAGCGAAGTCAATAAAAATCAATGGAAAGTGAATTATTTATACAGGCTTAGGCAAATAGCTGATAAAGGACTTGAACCTTTATATGCTAACAGGCTGGAGCCAGAATACAAGGAGAGAGAAGTGGAAAGAATTAGTTTAAAAAGATATATAGAATTTATAGGAAATTCTGGAGCAGCAAAATTATTTGAATGCTCTGAAGCAACCGTCAAATCCTGGAGGTATGATCGAAGACAACCTTCAATTAAACAAGCAAAAAAAATAATTAAAGCTGCTAATGGTAAGTTAGATTTTGAATCTATCTACGGCTCTTTAGAAACTACATTTGAAGAATAGTTTAAGTGTTCAACGTCAAGGCAACAGCAGAAGACTCTGCGTTGGATCTAGCGCTTGCTTATGCGGAATCTGGTTTTAGTGTAGTACCTTTATTACGCCATAACAAAGTTCCTCCCAGAGAACTCGGAAGCTGGGAAAGATTTAAAAGCGAACAACCAACGACTTTAGAGATAACTAAATGGTTTCAAGGCCGCGATGATTTAGTCGTAGCTTTAGTGACTGGAAAGTTTTTAGTTATAGATGCAGATACTCCAGAGGCAGTCACGTGGGCTGCAAATAATTTACCTGTTACACCACTAAAGGTAGCTACTGGTAAAGGTATGCACTACTACTACAACAACCCAGAAAATTTTACAACTTATGTCGCTCGTAGAGTTGCTGGTTATGACCCAGCAAAACTAATTGATATAAGAGGCGTCGGTGGCTTGATTATTGCCCCCTATAATATTCATGCTACTGGCGCCATCTATGAGCCTCAAGTAATACCAGATTGGGAATTGCATGATACAGGTGACTTGCCAGACTTCTCTCGTGAAGACTGGGTAAAGGTAACTGGCGCAGACAAGATTAACGGCAAACCTATAGCGACACCTCTCTCCCTTGAAGCCGCTGCTGAAGGAAGCCGTAATGATACTGCAGCTAGACTGGCAGGTTATCTGATTGCCAAAGGATTGAATACAGACTTCACTCAGTTCTTTTTGCAATCTTGGAATAGAAGCAATAAACCACCTTTGGAAGATTCAGAGATAGCAACGACTGTTAACTCTATTATGAAAACCCATGAGCGTAAGAACCAAGCTGCTCCTAGTTATATATCCAAGAACAGGGTTATCAAAGAGCCAACAGAACTCTATAACCCTCCAGGAATTATTAAAGACATCTATGAATATTCAGAACAGATAGCTCAGATATCTCAACCAGCTTTAAGTTTACAGTCAGCGTTAGGTGTTGGATCTGTTGCTGCTGGTCGTATGTATAAATCAGATATGAATAACTTTTCGTCTTTGTATTTCATGTGTATTGCTAAGTCTGGCCAAGGCAAAGAGAATACCAAGACAGTTATTGAATCTGTACTAGATAACTCTGGACATGTAGATTTAATGGCTGGAGATGGTTATACATCAAGTGGAGCTGTCTATAGTTTGCTTCGCCATAAACCAACTCACATTACTGTAATGGACGAGTTTGGTAAAAGATTAGAAAGTATAGCTAAGTCATCGAACTCTAATAAAGAAGACGCCCTGCAGGCTCTCATGGAGGCCTGGGGCCGTTGTCACGGTACTATCAGACCAGATAACTATTCGCTTATGAATATGTCTAGCAAGCAACAACAAGAAGCTATGGATAGATCAACAATTAAACCAGCCATAACACTTATGGGTATGAGTGTTCCAAAGAATTTTTACGGTGCTTTATCTACAGGTAGAATTGTAGATGGTTTTTTAAATAGGTTTATTGTTGTTGAGTCTAAGCTTCCTAGAGTTGTAGGCAAGATGGTGCCATTTAGAGAACCTTCTCACGCTATATGTGAATGGGTAAGAAAGATGCGAGAGACTAGAAATGAAATGGAGGAGCTGGCTAAGAACAATTCAGAGTTAGACTTTAAACAACGTGTGCTTACTTTTGATAGTGAGAGTAAAGACTTATTAACCAAACTTGCATACAAATTAATAGAAGAACAAGACGCCTTAGAAAAAGACGGACTAGAGGTATTGCTGTCTAGGACTAGAGAAAAGGCTATGCGATTAGCTTTGATATGTGCTTTGGCTGACAATCATAATACCAATATTATTAGAAGCGATATAACTAAGTGGGCAATTGATTATGTGTATTACTATGATCAATTACTTGTAGATAACTGTGAGGATAAAGTTGCAGGCTCAGAGACAGAGAGCAAGATAAAACAAGTGTTGAGCTTTATTAGATCCCAAGGAGATATAGGTATCAGTAAGCGTGATATAGATAGGCGTGAGATATTTAGAAGTATGAAGTCATACGAGGTAAAAGAAATTATAGAAAGATTGAAGAACTCTGGAGAAATCCAAGAGAAAGATGTTAAAACTAAAACTACAGGCAGGCCAACAAAACGTATTGTTGCTATTGATCCTGAGTTCTTTGATGATTAAAGGAGTGGAATATGAATCCAAAACCAAAGATGGAAACAATAAGCGACCAGAAACGCGAGGAGCGTGTAGCTGGTTTTATAGAAGGATTATGGGATGTTAGGTGCAACAAGCTACCAGTATCTTACGGACTAGATTACTGGTGTGAAAGTAGTGATGCCTGCTTTTGGTTAGAAGTTAAATGTCGTAGCTTTGGTATAGATAGGTATGACACTTTACTACTAAGTACCTCTAAATTAAGAATGGGTGCGGCTTTATCCTTGGCTACTGGCCATCCTTTTGTCCTGGTATTTGCTATGACTGATAGCGTTTACTCACATACCTGGAAGGCAGGTAAAGAGTATGACGTTAGATTCGGTACGATAGCAGAGCCTATCTACGAAGAAGACTCAGAGCCGTATGTGCATTTAAGTAAAGATGAAATGACTTGCCTATCAGAACATCCGCTAGGATTTGATAGAGAAGAAATGGGTTTAACTTATAATAAGAAGAGCTAGGCTATGTTAGAAATTCTTTGTGCTATATCAAGGTTTGCATCTGAATCTCCTAAAAGGCTAGGACTCATTATCCCAGATGATTGTGCTGGTACAGGAGATATTTCTGGTAAATCTAATTGTGTTGTTAATTTTGGAGGTTGTTGTGTTTGAATTTGTGTGCTTAGTTCTTCTGTTATATCTCCTAGATTAGCTTCATCTATAGCTTCTTCAACAATAGATCCTAATGCTTCGGATCCTTCTACAACAGACTGACCTATAGATATGGCTGGGAATAATCTTAGGGCATCTCTAAATGCTTGCATTACAATACTTACACTTTCTTTATCTGCTTTGGCTAGCCTTCTTACAACTGCTGGATTTCTCATTACAGAACCCATAACTCCTAGTTGAACTAATGTAGGCAACATCGCCACGTTAAATGCGTTAACCGCAACAGCTCCAGCTATCAAAGTACCAGCTCCTCCACCTTCAGCAGAAGTCATTACTCTTAAGTCTCTAACCAAATTACGCAAACCTTTAATAGACTCTTTACCAAACATTTCATCTAGTACAGCATCTCCTTTTGCGTTTAAAGCTCTTTCTAATGCTTCTGGATTAAATACCTCATCCACTCTTTTACCAGGACCAACAGCAAGATTTAGTAAGTCTCTCATACTGTCTTGTTGTATTTTTTGAAATGTATCTGCATCTACTATTTCTTTTATTCTTGCAATGTTACTTGCTTGGCCATTTCTAAATAACGTACTTACAATTTCTTCTGGATCTGCTGATTGTATTCTTGATAATAACTTATCTGTTTCTACTAGGTGTTTTGCGTTTTCAGCATCTACTAGCTTAGTAACAACATTTCTAAACTCTGGCATTTCTAATCTTTCAACAATCTCAGAAAATCTTTTAGCATCTAATCTAGTATTAATTTTGCCAAAGTCTGAAAGAATAATTTTTAAATCTGGAATGTTGTCAAACAAAACGTCTTTGGTTGAACCAAGCTTGTCGTTTATAAATTTAGCAAAAGATACTGGATTAACATTTCCAAGATCATCTACAGAGTTGGCTAGTGCTTCTCTTAATACATTCTTTTGTAATTCAGATTTTACCTCTACTCTGGTTGGATTATCTAAAGCATTTAAAACTTTGTTTAAAGCTGTAGGATAATCTTTTCTGATAACTTGAGTATATATCTGATCCACGTCAAAAGCATTTGAGGCTGCTTCTTTTCTTATCTTACTTACTACAACATCGTTAAAAGGTTTAATAGCTTTTTGATAATCTGAGTTGTAACTTCTAATCATTTTTGCAGCCTTTGATATATTTGTGGCAGCGTCTTCTTTATTAATTGGACCTCTAATTTTTAAAAAAGAATTTCCGTCTTCCATTTTTTTAAATATATCAGCTATCTCTCTTTCAACTTTATTTAAGGCAACCCCTATATCTTTAACCCCAGCGCCAGATGCTCTTTTTACAGCAAGTATAGAGCTTCTTAAATTGTTTAAAGCTTCAATAGACATTTTTCCTTGCGAATCTTTTAATATCTTTTGTAGAGCTACTATTGGATTGGATGGTACTTGTTCAACTGCAGACTGTAAACCAAGACCAGGTTGTTTTTTTACTAGATTATCTAGCTCTTTTGCTAAGGCTGA
>Ga0208434_1000541_pt1 | contig 17712 bp, 23 predicted proteins | sample 13_taG_FD_184086 | JGI IMG/M metagenome (GOLD analysis project Ga0208434, IMG submission 184086) | Marine viral communities from the Subarctic Pacific Ocean - 13_ETSP_OMZ_AT15268 metaG (SPAdes) (version 2) | ecosystem: Environmental > Aquatic > Marine > Oceanic | place: Pacific Ocean | collected... | reverse complement strand
CCTAAGGTCTTCAAAGTTTAGTCAAAAAGTGATACAATCCAAGAAATTGTACAACCGTAAAAAGGATATTAATGGCAACTTCAGGGACTACGACATTTGATTTATCTATAGAAGAAATCATACAAGAAGCTTACGAAAGATGTGGCATGTCCACAACAAGTGGTCACAGCCTAAGATCAGCTAGAACTAGCCTTAATTTATTATTTGCAGAATGGGCAAATAGAGGAATTCATCTTTGGAAAGTAGCCCTTCATGAAAACGCTTTAGTTTCTGGACAAGCAGAATATAGCGTCAGTGCAGGTGTAAGTGATGTATTAGAAGCTTTTGTTTCAACTACTGCTGCAGGAGCTAATACTGTAAACACACAAGATGTTGCTTTAACAAAAATAGATAGATCTGCTTATTCTGCGCTTCCTAATAAATTAGCTTTAGGTCAGCCATCACAATATTATGTAGATAGACAAGACACTCCCAAAATATATTTATATCAAGCTCCTAATTTAATTACTTATACTGTTTTAAAATATTATGTGATTAAAAGAATAGAAGATGCGGGAGCCTATTCAAATGATGCAGATGTGGTTTTTAGATTTTTACCTTGTATGGTAGCAGGACTTGCTTACTATTTAGCAATGAAGAACGCACCGACACTAGTACAACAAAACAAATTAATTTATGAAGATCAACTTAAAAGAGCTTTGGATGAAGATGGTCAAAGAACTTCAACATATATTACACCTCAATCTTTCTACCCTAATGGAATATAATTATGGCTAAATGGGCAACAGGTAAAAGATCACAAGCGATATCAGATAGATCAGGAATGGCTTTTCCCTACACTGAAATGGTTAAAGAATGGAATGGTTCATTAGTTCATTATTCAGAGTTTGAACCTAAACATCCACAAATACGTAGAAGACATAGCACTGCGGATGCAATAGCTTTACAAAATTCTAGAAATATGAAATTTCAACAACCAGTTGACATATCTACTATAAACCCTCAAGCACCCCAAGACGATACAATAGTAAGTTCAGGCGGTTCGATGGTTGGAATAGCTAATTTATCATTACCAGGTCAATTTGCTTTTCAAACACAATACGTAGAGGTAACTAGAGATGGGGTAACTTCAATTTTACATAGTATGATTCCACAAGATCCATCTTTACAAAATAGAAGAAGACAAGCAGAATTAACTTTAGGAAATATAACAGTGAGTATTACATAATGGCTATAACACATTCAAATTTTTTAACACAAGTAAGAAATTATACTGAAGTAAGCAGCAATGTTTTGACTGATGGAATTATTCAAGATTTTATTAGAAATATTGAATTAGATATTGCTGGTAAAGTAGATTATGATGATTTAAGAAAATACGCTACTTCAAATTTTACTGTTAATAATAGATACGTTTCATTACCTTCCGATGCTTTAGTTATAAGATCTGTACAGGTTATAGATGGGTCAAACAATAGAAGTTTTTTAGAAAAAAGAGATACAAGTTTTATTTCTGAATTTGCTCCAAATGATTCTACAACTGGTACACCAAAATATTATGCTAACTGGGAAGACAATGTACAAACTGGTAATATTATTCTTGTAGCTCCAACACCATCTGCTGCACTAACAGTGCAAATAAATTACATTAAAGATGCACCGAATTTTACTAGCACAAATAATACTTATCTATCTCAACATCAAGAATCTATGCTATTGCACGGTGTGTTAGCTGAAGCATTTAGATTTTTAAAAGGTCCTATGGATATGTACAATCTTTATGAAAAGAAGTACAATGAGGAAGTACAGAATTTTGCCCTACAACAAATGGGTAGAAGAAGACGAGCGGAGTATGATGATGGTGTGCCAAGAATACAAATACCTTCACCTCCTCCAAACACAAATTAATAAGGAGAATAATTATGGCAATAACAACAAATGCAATCTGTGATTCTTTTAAAAAAGAATTACTACAAGGAAAACACGATTTTGATTCATCATCAGACACTTACAAGTTGGCGATGTATACAAGTTCAGCAACATTAGGAAAATCAACAACAAACTATGCAACTGCAAATGAAGTTACTTCATCAAACTACACAGCTGGTGGAAGTGCTTTGGTAAACCAAGGTGTTAAAGTTTCATCTTCAGTAGCTATTACTGATTTTGCTGATTTAAGTTTTCAAAACGTAACCCTTACTGCAAGAGGAGCTTTAATCTATAACACAACAACTGACGGTGGTTCAAATACTACTGATGCAGTTGCTGTATTAGATTTTGGTGGTGACAAGACTGCAACTTCTGGAACATTTACTATTCAGTTCCCAGCTTTCACAACTTCGGCAGCTATATTAAGATTAGCTTAATCTAAGGTCCTGAAGCTATGGCAGAGTATACTTACACAGTAACCGTAGCTTCAGGAAACCTATATGGTGGAGGAACTGGAAACGTCTTTTATTTAGATGGAGCCAGAAATTCTACGGGTCCCGGAACTGTTAATTGGGTTAACGGAGGAACTTTAAGATTTGAACAAAGTGATGCCTCAAATAATAATCACCCATTAGTTTTTTCTACAAACACAAGTACGTCTGGAATTATTTCTTCAGGAATAACTTATTATCTTGATGGAGCCAGTAACCAAGCAAATTATACAAACACAACCACATTTAATGCAGCAACCACTCGTTACGTTGAAGTAACTCCATCATCTCAAACAGATTTTTATTACTTATGCTATGTTCATGGTATTGGTATGGGGGGTATTTTTGATATAACCGCAAACACATGGGGTGCTTTAAGTTGGGGACAAGGTCAATGGGCAGCACAAGGAGATGTCGATGTATCTTTATCAGGTATAAGTGCAACCTACAGTATTGGCAGTGCTACTGCTGAAGCTATTATTCAAATAGGTTGGGGTGGTGACACTTGGGGGGAAAACGAATGGGGTGATCTTTCAGGATCACAGCCGACTATTACAGGAATACAAGCAACTTTTTCTTTAGGATCTTTACAATCAGTTAGTGGAAACGCTCTTGTCGAACCAACAGGAATTCAATCTACATCTACAATAGGTGATGCTGTAGGAGGAACCTCAGCATTAGTTTCAGTAACAGGAAGTTTAGAATCAATGGGAGTTGGTCAAGTTCAAGTAGGAATTGGAGCCATCATCTCTGGAATTTCAATGACTTCAACTATTGGAGCTGCAACTGTAGATGAAACAACTTTAACAGGTGAAGGTTGGGGTAGAGGTGAATGGGGTGAATTTGCTTGGGGTGATAATTTCTCAGTTCAAGTAACGGGACAATCTTTAACTTCTTCTATTGGAAATGAAACTGCATTTACAGATCATACGGTAGCAGTTACTGGTGTTCAAGGAAATATTACACAAGGTAATTTCTCAACAATTAGTGATGTTGGAATTACTGTGTTTGCATCCGAAGATCAACTTGATATCACTAATGCAGGTGTTCTTGGAACAACTGGATTAGCTGTAGTAGATGCTACAGGTATATCTATCACATCTTCTCAAGGTAATACGATTGGAGGATTAAAAACTCCTGTAGATGTGACTGGTGTTTCAATGACCATGACTCAAGGAAATACTAGCTTAGTTCAAACTACTGTTGAACAGCCTACAGGACAGTCATTAACAATGACTCTTGGTCAACACGCTGAAATCCCAGGACAAATAATAGGTGTTTCAGGTTTATCAATAACGTCATCTCTTGGTGAAGAGGGTATTACAGGGAATGGACTAGTCACTCTTACAGGGCAGTCATTGACTTCTTCTGTCGGATCACCTAATATTACAGCATGGGCTGAGGTAAATCCTGGAGTAAATAATGTTTGGACAGTGGTTGATCGAGCTGCATAAATAAGGTAAAATTATAATTATTTAGGAGATAAAAATTTATGGCTTACACACCTCTTGGGGTCGAACTAATGGTCACTGGTGAAAACGCTGGTACATGGGGAGATAAAACAAATACTAATTTAAATATTTTAGAACAAATTTTAGGTGGCTTCACCGCTCAATCAATTGCAGGTGGTGCACAAACTACAGCTTTATCAGTTACTGATGGAAATACTGGAGCAGTTATGTCTCACAGAATGATTGAGTTTACAGGTACTATTACTGGAAACCAAATCGTAACAATTCCTTTAGATGCACAAACATTTTATTTTTTAAGAAATTCAACATCAGGTGCTCATACAGTACAATTTAAATATGCAACTGGTTCAGGAGATACATTTACTTTTTCAACAACTAACAAAGGTGATGCTGTTGTTTTTGCTACTGCAAATGATGGTACCAACCCAGATATATACACACTACCTGCTGGGACTGTAACTCTTTCAGCAACTGAAACTTTAACAAACAAAACTTTAACTTCACCAAAAATTGGAACATCTATTTTAGATACTAACGGAAATGAACTTGCACTTTTAACAGCTACTGGTTCAGCAGTTAACGAATTTACAATAGCTAATGCAGCTACAGGTAATCCACCTGCAATATCTGCAACTGGTGGAGACACTAACATTGATTTAAATCTTACTCCAAAAGGAATTGGTAGAGCAACTTTCAACGGTCAAGGTAAAATTCAAAGTGTTGCAGAAAAAGTTACAAATTCAGCAACAGCAGCATCTGGTACACTTACTTATGATGTACTTACTCAAGCAGTTTTAAATTATACTTCTAACGCTTCAGGAAACTGGACTTTAAACATTAGAGGTGACGGTTCAAATTCTTTAAACTCAATTATGGACACAAGTGAATCTATCACTATCGCTCACATCGTACCTCAAGGTGGATCGGCTTATTATAACAGTGCCGTTCAAATTGATGGATCTGGTGTTACGCCAGAATGGCAAGGTGGAGAAGCACCATCTGAAGGTAATGCAAGTTCACATGATGTTTATACATATACAATAATTAAAACTGGAGATGCTACCTTTACAACATTAGCATCACAAACACAGTTTGCGTAATAAATAAGGAGGAGAAACATTATGCCACTATTAGGGACTTTTGGGGCAGGTTCAGCAACAGGTTTTGGAAAAACAAGAGGAGGAGGTGCAGGACCACTATCCGCTGATTATTTATTTATTGCTGGTGGCGGAGCTGGAAGAACTTATTCTCAAGGAGCTGGAGGAGGTGCCGGAGGTTTACGAACATCTTATCCTGGAGGAACTCAAATAGAATTTGAAGCTGGAGTCGCATACACAGTAACTGTGGGAGCTGGAGGTAATGCTACCCCGGGCAGTCATGGAAATCCTGGTTCAGATAGTGAAATTTATGTAAACGCACCATCAGTGCTTTTCGAATCAACGGGAGGCGGTGGCGGTGGCGGAGAAGACGGAGGATCTGGCGGCGGAGCTTATGGACCACAGAAACCTGCAGCAGGTTCAGGAAACGTACCACCCTTCTCACCACCTCAAGGAAATCCAGGAGGAAGACAACCAGGTCCAGGCCACACAGGCGGTGGCGGTGGTGGAGCTGGAGCACCTGGAAACCCTCCAGGAGATGGTGGAGATGGCGCTACAGTAAATATTACAGGAACACCTTTTGTAGCAGCAGGCGGTGGCGGTGGCGGTTTTTATTCTTCTAACCCTCCAGGTGGAGGATCAGGAGGATCTGGCGGCGGTGCCGGTCGAGGTGGCACCGGAACTGACGGTCTTGGCGGCGGTGGAGGCGGAGGCTCACAACAACACGCTCCCTCACCAGTAAATTCAGGAGGACGTGGCGGTAATGGAATAATTTATTTAAGATATCCAAGTTCAGAACCAGATCCAGTAGTAGCCCCAGGATCTAACACTATAACGACTGTTGGAGGAGACAGATTAATTACTTTTAACGTTTCTGGTACACTAACGGTAGGTGGGTAATGGCTAAAAAGTTTGCAAAAATAAATTCACTTAATGAAGTTATTAAAATTTATGTTGTTGATGACAATGAAACACAATCTAGCGTAGAAACTTTATTTGGTGATACCGACTCACATATTTACAGAGAAACAAATGATTCTATAAGAGAAAGACCTGCAGGGATTGGTGGAACTTATGATGTTACTAATGATGCATTTATTGATGCGAAACCATATTCATCTTGGACGTTAAATGATTCTAGAGAATGGGAAGCACCTGTAGCTGAGCCCACAAATGAGCAAAGAGGGGCAAAAATAGTTTATTGGAATGAAGATAGTTTAGCATGGAAAGGAATGGAGATTGTAGATGGAAATGAAAGTATTACTACTTGGGATCCGTCTAATTTGACTTGGTTTTAAATAACATATAAAACAAAGTCATGAGTAATATAACCCATTTTGCATATTGGTATTTTGATGAAATTATTCCAAAAAATCTTTGTAATGAAATAATCAAATTTGGTTTAAGTAAAAAGGACCAAATAGCTTGGACAGGTGATAAAAAACCTGATGAAAGAAATAAAAAAGAAATACAATTTTCAAGAAAAATAAGAAAATCAAACGTAACTTGGTTGAGTGAACCTTGGATATATGAAGAATTAAATCAAGTAATACATAAAGCTAATCAGAACGCTGGATGGAATTATCAATGGGATTATAATGAAGCTTGTCAATTTACCATTTATAAAAAAGGTCAGTTTTATGATTGGCATTGTGATAATTATAAAGAACCATATAAAGAACACGTAAATCCAAATTTGATTGGTAAGACAAGAAAACTTTCTTTAACACTACAATTATCCGACCCTAAAGATTATTCGGGTGGTGAACTTGAGTTTGATATGACTGTAAATAAAAACAAACCTTATAGAGAGGTTTTAAAAAATAAACCACAAGGAACAATTGTAGTCTTTCCTTCTTTTATTGAACATAGAGTAAAACCTGTGAAAAAAGGTATAAGATATTCATTAGTCAATTGGTCGTGTGGCCAACCATGGAAATAAATAAAATAGTAATTGTTGGTGGTGGTTCTGCTGGTTGGATGACAGCTTCTACTCTTATAAAAGTTTTTCCCAAAAAAGACATTACAGTTATAGAATCTCCAAACGTTTCTATTGTAGGAGTTGGTGAAAGTACCCTAAATCAAATAAAATATTGGACAAATTTTTTAGGTATTGATGATAAAGAATTTATGCCTGCATGTGATGCCACCTATAAATTAGGTATTATGTTTACTGATTTTTATAAAAAAGGAACTCAGTTTTGTTATCCTTTTGGTCCACCAGATACTTCTATATGTAAAAATGGTTTAAACGATTGGTGGTTTAAAAAAGCAGTGTATCCAAAAACATCTACATATAATTATGCAGAGAGTTTTTATCCTCAAATGTCTATGATGACACAAAATAAATTTTTTCATGGAGACGATGGAGAGGTACGTTTTAGTAGAAACGATATTGCTTATCACTTTAATGCAATTAAATTTGGTCAATGGTTAAAAAATAATTATGCTATTCCAAAAGGTGTAAAGTATGTAGAGGAGCATATTAACACTATTGAACAAAATGAAGATGGTATTAAAAGTTTAAATAAAAAACACCAAGCCGATTTATTTATAGATTGCACAGGCTTTAAATCTTTATTACTAGCAGAAACATTAAAAGAACCTTTTGATTCTTATACAGATATGCTGCCAAATGATTCTGCTTGGGTTGTTCAAAAACCATTTAAAAATAAAAATAAAGAATTGGTCAGTTACACTAATTGTACCGCGATAGAAAATGGTTGGGTATGGAACGTTCCGCTATGGTCTAGGATTGGAACAGGTTATGTTTATTCAAGTAAATTTGTTGATGATGATACTGCATTGAAACAATTTCAAAAACATTTAAAAACAAAAGACTTAAACTTTAGAAACATTAAATCTAGGGTAGGTATACATAAAAGGTTATGGGTAAAAAATGTTTGTGCAATTGGATTATCAGCAGGTTTTATAGAACCTTTAGAAGGTAACGGTCTGTTTTCTGTTCATGAATTTTTAAGAGTTTTATTACGAAATATGAAAAGAGAAAGAGTTTCTCAATGGGACAGAGATAATTTTAATCATGAATGTAAATTAATTTTTAAATCATTTGCAGAATTTGTTGCCATTCATTATGCTTTAGCTCAAAGAGATGACACTCCTTATTGGAAGAACAATCTAAATAAAACTTGGGATGAAAAATTAATAGATTTAAAACCAAGCACTATTCAAGGATTGTTGTGGTCAACCCAGCAGAGGGAGAATTGGAGTTTTTTTGACAACGCTGGTTTACACTGTATAGCTGCTGGAATGAATTGGTACCCTACTGACATAGATCAAGTTGTTTACAAAAACATTATTGATAGAAAATTATTTATTAAAGATTGTAAAAATATTGCAAAAGTATTAGATAATAGAAAAAAACATTGGGATAAAATAATAAGTAAAAAACCCTCTTATTATAATTATTTAAAAAATGAAATCTACAAAGTTTAAAACATATCACATAATTAAAAAGGCTGTCTCGAAAGAGCTAGCAGAATTTCTTAAAGATTATTTAATTCTCAAATCACAAGTTCATAATTATTATAAAGAAAAAAGAATAATATCTCCCTTAAATATTTTGTTTGGTGAAACAGAAGATGTACAAGTTCCTGGATCTTATTGCTGCTATGGTGACACAGCAATGGACAATTTATTAGTTAAATTAAAAAGCAAAGTTGAAAAATGTGTTGGTAAAAAATTAATTGAAACATATTCTTATTCTAGAGTTTATGTTAAAGGAGCAGAATTAAAAAGACACAAAGATAGATTTAGTTGTGAATTATCTACCACATTAAATTTAGGTGGAGATCCATGGCCAATTTATGTAGACGAAACTCCTGATAATTTAGATAAACATATTCAAAACAATCCTTACTTTTCACCTTTTAATAAAGGAACTAAAATTAATTTATCTCCAGGGGATATGATGGTTTATGAAGGTTGCAATGTAGAACATTGGAGAGAAAAATTTAAAGGTAAACAATGTGTACAAACTTTTTTGCATTATAACTTTTATAGTAAAGAAAATTTAATTAGAAAGTGGGATGGAAGAAAACAACTAGGATCTTCATCTAAGATGAAGCTGTTTTGACATTGATAAAGAAAAATAGTATGTATCAAAACATGAAAGAACATAAAATACCAAAGAACACATTTATACTAGGTAGATATATACCTGAAAAAATTTGTGACAATATTGTAAATATTTTTAAAAAAAATAAAAAATATGCAAGACCCGGTTCTGTTGGTCTTAAAGAAATTAAAACTGATTATAAAATTAGTTTAGATATAGGTTTACATAGCACAGATAGTGGACTTGTAGATTACAATGTTTATTTAAATGAAATGATTAAAGAATATGATAAGATTTATCATTTTAATATGTTAGGTGTGGGGTCTTTTAATAACTTACAAGAGAATACAAATATACAATACTATAAACCTAATGAAGGTTTTTTTAAATATCATACAGAAAGAGCTGGTATACATTCAACAAAAAGGTGTCTAGTTTTTATGACATATCTTAACGATGTCCCTGATGGTGGCACTGAGTTTTTGTTTCAAAAATTAAAGATCCCTGCAAAAAAAGGTTTGACTTTAATTTGGCCATCAGATTTTACTCACGCTCATAGAGGTATAATATCTAAAACAAAAGAGAAATATATTATTACAGGATGGTTTAATTTTGTCTAAATATTTTAAATATAATAATTTTTTGTCAAAAGATTTGTATAATAAAATATACAAGATAAGTAGAAACATTAATTGGCAAATACACCCTAAATTAGATGGAAATTTTTCTAACCATTTAACTCATCAAATAATTGATTCTAATTTAAAAAAATTAAAATTAAAAACACCTTACAAAGAGTTAGTGAAAGTAATATCAAATAAATTAAATGTAAAAGTATTTCCGCACAATATGTATTTTAATCTTTATCAACATGGTAATGAGTGTGGAATACATCAGGATAGATCAACTGAAAATAAAAACATTACTTTTATTTTATTCTTAACAGATGACTGGAAAGCTGACGAACATGGAGAAATTATTTTATATGATAAAACTGAATCGGAAATTTTATTTTCATGTGTGCCTTTTTCAAACACTTCTTTAATATTTGACTCAGGTTTGAAACATGGCGTAAGTCCTATCAGTAGATTTTGTAATAAAGACAGAATTATATTAGTTTTACAATTGGATATTTTATGACAGAAAAAGAATTAAAAGAAAAATATTTTGAAATGGAACAAAAAGTTATTGAAGAAAGAAATTTAAAAAAAGCAGAAAAAGTTATGAATTCCAAATTAAGAGAACAAATAGAAGCACTAAAATTACATAACGAAACTTTAACAAAAATAGTTGAAAACTATGCACAAAAATACGCAAAGATTAAAGTTTATTTTGATAACTTACTTATAAAAGATGAATAAAAGAATATTAGAAGCTATCTTTTCTGAAAGCTTATATTTTACTAATATAAAAGCTGATCACAATAAATTTTATAAAGCATTGTCTAATTTAGAAATGTATGATGTACTTGTACCTGATCCTCTTTTAGATGAAAGCAAAAGAAATAAACTTAGCACTGGGAATCATATATCCTACAATAAAAAAATATTACAAACTAAACAATTTAAAACCTTAAAAAATATTTTATATAAAGAAATTAAAATAGCCATACAAGATTTTTTTCAATATGATATAGATTTTACTATAGAAACTAGTTGGGGAACTATGAGTGAACCTAACGCATTTTCTGAATTTCACACACATGCTAATTATTGGTATAGTGCAGTTTATTATCCTCATGGAAGTTATGAAGATAATATGTCTATAATTTTTAATAAAACTTTATCTTCTTTTTTTGACGTTCCTATAAAAAAATACAAACACCATAACCAGAATCAACGTGTTTTAAGAGTTTTACAGGGAGACTTAATAGTTTTCCCTTCTGTCTTAAAACATAAAATTGGTTTTAATTTTACAAAACAAAATAGATATTCTCTTGCTTTAAATATTTTACCTAAAGGAAATATTGGGCGAGGTGATGGGTCCCGTAAATTATAACAATGAATGTTGCAGGACTACAAGTAGGTCACAACCCATCTGCATGTATAATTCAAAATGGAAAAGTTGTTTGGTATAATGAAGAAAGAAGATTAAGTAAAATTAAAAAAATAGGTGGTGTTCCCTATAGATGTATAGATCAATTAATTGAAAAGAATATTAAGATAGATAAATTTGTTGTTACCGGTTATAATCACAGTCAAGAATTAATGGTAGCTATAGAAGGTTATCTTAAATATAAAAACTGCACTAAAGAATCTATATTTGGTTTTTATCATCCTCATCATTTATCTCATTTATTTAAATCTTTTATAGATTCTGGTTTTAAAAAAGCTAGAGTGTTTGTAATTGATGGTAGAGGTAGCGATTGGTATCTACCGACTGGAGTCGAATTTTATGAGACTTGTTCAATATATGACATTGATTATAACGATGTAAAATGTATTTATAAAAAAGGTTATTTACAAGACGACAAAATAAATAACGTTGATTTTAAACTAGGCTATAATCCTTTCTATAATATTAATGATGAACTTTTATACAAACCATTGTGTATTGATGACAATACAAAAGTCGAAGTAAGTTCTACGTTAGACCTAGGACATTTTTATTCTGGAATTTCAAGGCATTTTAATTTTCATGAAGAAGAAGGAAAGTTTATGGGATATCAATCTTATGGTTCTTTTGATAAACAAATCTATGATTCTATAAAAAAAGAATTTAAGAAATCGGATTTTCATAAAATTAAACCAAGTAAAAATTTAGCGTTTGTTGCACAATTTTTATTTGAATCTCAATATAAAGAATTAGTTAGAAAATACAAAACAGATAATATGATTTTTACAGGAGGGACTGCTTTAAATGTTGTTAACAATTATAAAATACAAAAAGAATACGGAGATTGTAATTTGTGGTTTGATCCTCTTTGTGAAGATAACGGAAACTGTATAGGAGCTGCATATGCGTATTTATATTTTCAAAAACAACCTATTAAAAAATTAAATGATTTATACATAGGAGAAAAAATAAAAGTATTCGATAAACCTTTGTTAAATGAAAAATTTAAAAACAATGTCGAGATAGATAAAGTTATACAATTATTAAACAAAGGAGAAGTTGTAGGTTTAATTCAAGGTAAAGCTGAAGCAGGACCGAGAGCATTAGGTAATAGAAGTTTACTTTTAGACCCAACGTTACCTAACGCAAAAGATTTAATGAATGATATAAAACAAAGAGAAAAATTTAGACCATTTGCTTGCTCTATTTTAGAAGATAAAGCTAAAGATTATTTTGAAATGTTAGATATAAAACAAACTCCATTTATGATGCATGCAGCACAAGCTAAAAAATTAGCTCAAGATAAAATACCTTCTTTAGTTCATGTAGACAACACATGTAGAATTCAAACAATAAACAATAAACAAAACAAAATACTAGATAGTATATTGAAAAAATTTAAACTGCCTGTAATAATGAACACTTCTTTTAATTTGGCTGGTCATTGTATTGTAGAAACATTTGAGGATATATTATTTACATTAAGAAACTCACCTTTAAGATATGTATACTTTGCAGATCAAAAAAAATTATTAATAAAAGATGACTAATATTGTAGATAGATTTTCTAAACATTTAACTTCTATTGAGTACCCAGATAATAAAGCCTCTTGGCATATTGCTGGAATATTAAAGAATAAAAATGCTTTTTACAGATTCGATGTTAGAGATATGTATAAAATGCCCGATGGTAATTTAGGTAAAAAAGGAAGCACTAAAACAAAAGCCGATAAGATAGTATTTGAAACACCTAAACAATGGTTTATAGTTGATGTCGAAGAACTACATACATACATAAAAGACAAAAAGTTAAAAATTATTCAGGTAAAAAATTTGCTATCTGAATTAGAATGGAATATAAAAATAACAAAATAGGTAACATATGATACTTTGGTTTGAATTTAAAAAAGTCTTTTCTAATAAACAAATAAAAGAACTTAATAAATTTATAGAAAAAAATTATAAAAAAGAAGATGATAATAAAAATGGTGCTCAAAAAAGAGATAGCACATTATTAAGAACCTCTAAAGTTTATATAACTGAATGGCACAAAACAAAGGAATATTTACGTGAAGCTTATCAAAGAAGCTTGTATTACATTAACTATCAATTTGGTTTTCAAACCTTTGAGATGAATGATTACAATCATGTAAATTTAAATATATATAATTCTAAAACTAACGCAGCTTATGGTTGGCATCAGGATGGTTCTAGTGATTATGATAACTTTGATTTAAAAGGCACTATCTTAATTAACGTATCTTCAAAACCATATAAAGGTGGTAAATTTAATTATTATTTTAATGGTGAAACTGTTCACGTTCCTGTGCTTGATACCCCAGGAAATATGATTGTTTTACGCCCTGGAGTTTTTCACAAGGTAGACCCCGTAACCTCTGGTGAAAGACGAACTTTAAGCATTTTTATCATGGGACCTAAACATATATAGAATATAAGGTTATTAACATAAAGAACTAATAATGGTATAATCTAGCATGCCTTTAACAAAAGTAGATATAGCACCAGGATTTAATAAACAAGTAACAGCAACAGGAGCAGAAGGTAAATGGACCGATGGCGACTTTGTTAGGTTTAGATATGGTCTACCTGAAAAAATAGGTGGCTGGGAACAAATTGTTAGCACATCAATAATAGGTGCAGCAAGAGAACAATTTATATGGGCTGATTTAGACGGTAGAAGGTATGCTGCAATAGGAACTAATAAAGTTTTAATAATTTATTATGAGGGTGCTTTTTATGATATAACACCTTTAGGAACAGCCCTTACTAGTTGCACGTTTAGTACAGTCAATACTTCAACAACAGTTACAATTAACAAACCAGCTCATAGTTTACAGCCAGGGGATCTATTTACATTTACTTCAGTCACACCTCCTTCAGGAGCTGGGTATTCAGCATTAGATTTTACAACTAATCCTTTTGAAGTAATTACTGTTCCAAATAGTGATTCCTTTACTGTTACGATGGCAAGTGCTGCAGGAACCACTGTGAGTACAAGTGGCTCTGCCACCGTAAATCCTTATATAAGTGCAGGTGCTTTAGGTTTCACTTACGGATTTGGTTGGGGCACTGGATTGTGGGGTGGAGGACAACAAGTTATTGGAACACTTAACGGAGCTTTATTAGATGATACTGCAGGAACGGGCGGTACTGGAACGTCTATAACACTTGCATCGACTACAGGATTTCCAACATCAGGTACTATAAAAGTTGGAGCTGAATTTATTACATATACAGGAATTTCTACGAATGATTTAACAGGCATTACAAGAGCTGCTGCAGGTACAAGGTCAGCTCATTCAGATGGATCAGGCGTTGAATATTATACTGGATGGGGAGAAGCATCACTTTCTCAAACATTAACCATAGATCCCGCTTCATGGTCATTAGATAATTTTGGAGAAAAATTAATTGCAACTATTAAAAATGGAAAAACTTTTGAATGGAATCCTATAAACTCTAACCCAAATGCATTAACCACAAGAGCTACAGTCGTTAGTGGTTCACCAACAGCAACTGTTATGTCCATAGTTTCAGATAGAGATAGACATTTGTTAATGCTTGGAACTGAAACTACTATTGGAAATGGTAGCACACAAGATAAGATGTTTATAAGATTTTCTGATCAAGAAAATATTAGCGACTACGCGCCAACATCAGTTAATACAGCGGGAACTTTTAGAATTGATGCGGGTACTAAAATAGTTGGTGCAGTAAAAGCGAAAGATTACACCATAGTGATTACAGATAATGCTGCGTATGTAATACAATTTGTTGGACCACCGTTTACTTTTTCTATTAGACAGGTAGGTTCAAACTGTGGAGCTATAGGACAACATTCTATAAAATATGTCAATGGAGCTGTTTATTGGATGGGCGAGTCTGGCGGTTTTTTTGTTTACGACGGTACTGTTAAATCTTTACCCTGCCAAGTGGAAGATTTTGTATTTACAAATAAAGGAGATAATCTTGGTGTAAACTATCAAAACGGTGAATCTGTGTATGTGGGTTTAAATCATTTATATGAAGAACTTACTTGGTTTTATCCTAAATCAGGTTCATCATTTAACGATAGATCTGTAACTTTTAATTATCAAAGCGGCACCTGGACAACAGGGTCTTTAGCTAGAACTACTTGGGCAGATGCTGGTTTATATGACGTTCCCTACGCAACTGAATTTACTTCTACAGCAACTCCTACATTTCCAACTATACAAGGTGTTACAAATGTAAACGGGTCAACTATTTATTATGCGCATGAGGTTGGAGTTAATCAAGTTGATACAGCCGGTAATAAAACTGCAATACCAGCATTTATTGAATCTGGAGATTTTAGTCTAAACATAGAGGGTAATGGTCAAGTATTTATGAGTATGCGAAGATTTGTTCCTGATTTTAAATTAATTGAAGGTAATGCACAAATAACAATACAATTAAGAGATTTTCCTAGCAGTACAGAAACCTCCTCCCCACTTGGACCATTTACAGTAAGCTCCTCTACTGATAAAGTCGATACTAGAGCTAGGGCGAGATTTGCTAGTTTAAAAATTGAAAACTTATCTACCGATCAAAATTGGAGATTTGGAACTTTTAGAGCTGATGTACAACCTGATGGTATGAGAGGATAATGGACGAAATATTTTTAAGAGATTATGCTAATAATGTGGCTCAAGCTCAAGATCCTTTTGGTGTTGCAGCAGTGCAAGCGCAACCAGGATTTGAAAATTATACACCTAGTTTTGTGAATCAAGAGTTACAACCAATGGGTCTTGCACCTAACGAACCAAATATAGATCTAAAAAAAATTGGAAAAGATATAGCTATAAATGTTTTTAAAAACGAAGCTATGAAAAAACTTGGCCTTAAATCTATTGAAGCAAATGTTTTAGGGGGAGCAATGGGTATAAATCCTTTTAAATTTACAAATCCAATAGGAGCATTGTACACAGCAAGTTCATTGTTGCCAGATAATGTTAAAGGAATTGCAGAAGTTTTAAGAAGTAAGAGAGCTGACAAAATAATTAACAAAGCAATAAAAAGAGATAATAAAAGAGATTCCCAAGGAGATATCCAAACTGTAGATTTAGGGACAAAAGGAACTCCTAATCCTTACACAGGAGGTGAAGGGGGAGTGCAGTCAGGGTTGACTTCACCATCAACAACAACATCGACTCAATCAACACCATCAAGGCAATCTAGACAAACAGCAGGTGTGGGTGGCTTACATAGTGGGTATTAATGGCTAGAGTAGATATAGTAATTCCAGAGCCAAGCGCTACTTATCAACAAGAAAACCAAAGACAGGTAAGTCAGTCTTTACGAACGATGCAAGATAAGTTAAACACTTCTTATCAACAAGAATTAAAAAATGAACAAGATGCATTTAATTATTTTTTATCATGACAATTAAATATAAAAATCAAGGTTATAAACAAGCCAATACAGATAAGACCACGGTGTTCACATGTCCTAGTGATGCAACAGTAATTATTAAAAGTATTTATTGTTCTAATAGTGATGCTTCTTCAGCTGTTTTAGTTAATATGAATTTTGTAGATTCCTCCGACTCTAACACAGAGTATGAATTTTTCAGAGATGATGTGGCTGCAAAAACACAAGTGAATGCTACTCCACAAGGTTTAAATTTAGAAGCAGGTGATGCAATAACAGTTCAATCAGCTACAGGAAGTAATACAATTCAAGGTGCAATTAGTTATGCTCAAATAGATAGATCTCAAGAGAATGGCTAGAAAATTTAAAGATTTTGTTGAAAGAGATAAACCTAGGAAAAGACCCAGAAGACACTGTAAGTCACCCAATAAAAAAAAGAAATTGCAAAATAATAAGAAATATAATAGACAGGGACGAAGACAAAAATAATAGGAGAAGTTAATGAGTGATTTACCTAAGATCCCCGCAGAAGCAAAAGAAATTATCAAACATAAAAGAACAGGCAAAGTATATGCTAATAAAATTGACTTTGATAATGATGTTGCTGATCCCAATACTGATACTACTGCAGATGACTTTAGACAGGATCTCGAAATAAAAGTAACTAGAGTTTCTTTGGGCGCTAAAACAAAAAAATAATGCAACCACGTGGAGCCACTGAGCTACAACATGAAATGCTTGAAAAGCATGTCCCAAAAGAACTGCTTGACCAAGTACAAATATGTACTTCAATTCCAGGTAAAGTTCCATTAGATCCAAACAAACTAAATATTCTTTGGCAAAAGAATTCTTGGGATCAACCTAACCTTCAAGAATTTTTTACTAATAAAGAAAGACATAAGGAATATGATTGGTACGTATTTAATAGTCATTGGAATTATGAAAAGTTTAGATATGCTTTTGATATACCAACTGAAAGATCTGTTGTTATTAAAAATGGTATAGATACTTTTCCTGTAAGAAAAATATACAAAAGAGGAACTCCTATAAAATTAATACACCACTGCACTCCATGGAGAGGTTTAAATGTTTTATTAAGAGCTATGCAAGAAGTTGAAAACCCCCATATAAAATTAGACGTATATAGTTCTTGCAAAGTTTATGGGTCTGAGTTTTCG
>Ga0208434_1000539_pt1 | contig 17718 bp, 7 predicted proteins | sample 13_taG_FD_184086 | JGI IMG/M metagenome (GOLD analysis project Ga0208434, IMG submission 184086) | Marine viral communities from the Subarctic Pacific Ocean - 13_ETSP_OMZ_AT15268 metaG (SPAdes) (version 2) | ecosystem: Environmental > Aquatic > Marine > Oceanic | place: Pacific Ocean | collected... | reverse complement strand
AAAAAAGTAACTACACCAGTACAACCTGCTAAACCAAAGTGGGAAATAAAAAATAGAAGCTATTATTTAGCTGGAAACGCAGAGCCTTTAACATACAGGCTTAAAGCAAGGCATTCAAGATTAAAACCTTTGCTTTATTTTGATGAAGAACAAGGCGTTCAAAAAGAAATTAGATACGCTACGAACCAGCAGTCTCCATTTGTTCAAGATCAAATCGGAGAAGCTACACTAGGGCAAATTGTTTTTGAAAGTGGTGTATTAATTGTACCTAAAGAAAAACAAAATTTACAAAAACTATTATCGCTTTTTCACCCAGACTTAGGTAAAAGATATTACGAGTTTGACGCACAAGAAGAAGCTAAAGACGAATTAGAAGACTTAGAACTTGAATTCGAAGCAGTTTCTAATGCAAGAACAATGGATATTGACCAAGCAGAAGCTATACTTAGAGTTGAAAAAGGGTCTGAAGTTTCTAGTATGAGTTCTAAAGAAATAAAAAGAGACTTATACATTTTCGCTAAAAATAATCCAAGCTTATTTATAGAATTAGCTAACGACGAAAATGTTCATTTACGTAATGTAGCTATTAAAGCAACAGAAGTTGGAATTATAAGCTTAAGCGGAGACAATAGAACTTTTAACTGGGCTAGTAATAATAGAAAATTAATGACTGTACCTTTTGATGAAAACCCATACTCAGCTATGGCAGCTTTCTTCAAAACAGACGAAGGTATTGAAGTTCTCAAGTCAATAGAGAAAAAAATAAATTAATACGTAATATAAATATATAGAGGGGATAGTTAACTCTGTCCCCTTATATTACATAAAAAAATAAATAAATGGCAATAAGCGTAGATACTGTATACAAAACAGTTTTATTAATACTTAACAAAGAACAGCGTGGTTATATGACGCCGGATGAGTTTAATAAAATTGGACAGCAAGTACAACTTGAAATATTTGAAAAGTATTTTGAAGACTTAAATCAAATAGTTAGAGCACCTCAAACAGATGCAGACTATGCAGATCGCTTATCCTATTTAGAAGAAAAATTATCTATATTTGAAAGAGAAAGTACATTCGGTGTGTCAATGGGAGCTGTAACGCTTTCAGCAGATGTGCATAGACTAAACACGGTTACTTATAATAATATAGAACTACAAAAATTAGGAAGAAAAGAATACTACAATATAATAAAATCCCCTTTAACAAAACCAACAGAATCACATCCTATATATTTACAAGAAGGTACTTTTGTAAAAGTAGAGCCTGATACTATAAATGCTGTTACCGTTTCTTTTATAAAAAAGCCTTCTCCAATTAAATGGAATTTTACTTTTAATAGTAATTTAGATATATATGTATATACCGTCGTAGGTTCTACCAATTTTGAACTACATCCATCTGAACAAACAGAAGTTATATTAAGAATACTAGCTTATGCAGGTATAGTTATAAGAGATCCTCAAATTGTACAAGCAGCGACAGCTCAAGTACAGCAGCAAAACATAAACGAAAAAAGATAATAAATGGGTTTAATAACAGAAAATAACGCGCACTACTATTCTGGGCAACAGACTTATGTATACCCTGCTTCAGGAGGTTCAAATAATATAACATGGGGAGGGGACGTAGCTTTAGAACCTACTATATCTGGAGTACAAAACTCTAATTACGAAGTTTTTAAAAACAATACTTTACTTACAGAAACTACAAACTATACTTTATCAAACGGAATAGTAACTATTGTAGGTTCTTTATCTACAAATGACGTAATTGTTATTCAGCTTAAGCAAAGAGCAAGAGAAAAAAATTATGGAGGTTATGCTTATGTTTCTTTAGATGAAGTTATAAATAACTTTATTGTTGCATATGTAGGAGAGGATAAACTTATACCTAGAGTAAAAAGAACAGATGTTATATTTCATGCAAAGAGAGGATTACAAGAATTTTCATATGATACTATAAATAGTATTAAATCTCAAGAACTAACCGTTCCTTTAAACTTAAGCATACCAATCCCTCAAGATTACGTTAATTATGTTAGTATGTCTTGTGTGGATGAAAACGGTTTAGTAAGACCTATATTTCCTAACTCAGTTAGTAAAGCACCTACAGATTTACCTTTACAAGATAACGAAGGTATTCCTATACAGGATAGTTTTGGAAATAACTCGCAAGCTACAAACTCTTTAACTGAAACAAGGTTTGGAGAACTGGATATGTATAAATTAAACGGACCAGATACTGGAGTGGGTAGAAGATATGGATTAAATCCATCTACTTCAAATACTAACGGCATGTTTATAATAAACAAACGTGAAGGTAAGTTTTCTTTTAGCAGTGATTTAGCTGATAAAATAATAATATTAGAATACTTATCAGATGGTTTAGCTTACGATGTTGATACTAAATTGCCTAAAATGGCTGAAGAAGCAATGTATGCTCATATAGCTCATGCTATTGTTTCAGGGAGATCTAATCAACCAGAGTATGTTGTTAATAGATTAAAAAGAGAAAGAAGTGCTAAATTAAGAAATGCTAAAATAAGACTATCAAATATAAAGCTAAGTGAAATCATTAATATAATGAGAAATCAATCTAAGCTAATTAAACACTAATTAAATGGCAGAAGCAAAAAATAGTTTTTTAGCGTCTAAAATGAACAAAGATTTAGACGATAGGCTTATACCTAGTAATGAGTATAAAGATGCTTTAAACGTGGCTGTATCTAATTCCGAAGACAGTGATGTTGGTGCTTTAGAAAATATTTTGCAAAACACAAATGTATTACCAATTTCTGAAGAAACTAACTTAGGGGCAAATGATGGAGAAATAATAGGTTATGTAGTAGATAGTTCTACTGATAGTGTATACTTGTTTTGGACAAATTACACTGATAATTCTAGTGATAAGCTAAGTAACCACCAATCTGCATCCTCAGGTACTAATTCCTACATACTAAGATATAACGCTGCTGATACTATAGGTACATTAGCAGAAGTTTTAGTTTCGGGGACTTTTTTAAATTTATCTACCACTCACCCTATATACGGCGTTAACGTTGTTGAAGACTTACTTTTTTGGACAGATAATAGAAATCAACCAAGAAAAATAAATATAAGAACAGCTTTAGCTAATACTGCGTATTATACAACAGAGGATCATGTATCGGTTGCAAAATACGCTCCATACAAGCCTATAGACTTATATAAAGATTATTCAGGCACTTATAAAACAACTATGAAAGATGTTGTTAGTCAGCAACTGCCCGACGGATCTACAAGCAATCCGGATTATAATCCTGACTACGCCGGAGACCCTAACTATTTACAAGATAAATTTGTTAGATTTAGCTACAGATTTAAATACGATGATGGAGAGTATTCTATTATAGCTCCTTTTACTCAAATAGCTTTTATACCTAAACAAGATGGAAGTTTTTTAGCAGAGGATGAAGACAATGCTTACCAAAGTACAGTGGTTAGTTTTATGGAAAATAAAGTTAATCAAATATCTTTAGTTATTAATTTACCGGATAGTGGTAATAATTTAGAAAATAACTATAAAGTAAAAGAAATAGACATACTGTATAAAGAATCTGACGGTATTGCTGTTAGCGTTTTAGATACTGTAGGTATTAATGATATAAAAAATTCAGCAGGAGCATCAAGTATTTATGAATACAGCTATCAATCTAGAAAGCCAATAAGAACGCTTCCTCAAGATCAAACAACTAGAGTTTATGATAAAACTCCTGTAAGAGCATTTTCTCAAGAAGTAAGTGGGAATAGAGTTATTTATGGAAACTACGTTGACAAACACACTGCTCCGGATCATTTAAAATATCAAGTTACAGCGACTAAAAAGTTTTCTACCGGAACAGATAGTAACTATTCGTATATAGAATACCCTGAGCATACTTTAAAAAGAAATAGAAATTACCAAGTAGGATTTATTTTAAGCGATAGATACGGAAGACAATCTGACGTTATATTATCAGACGTAAGTAGTAACAATGCTTCTAACTCTGTATTTGGAGCTTCTACTTTTTACTTTCCTTATAGAGAATCTAATAGTACTACTACGGTGCTTGATGACATTGGAAACTCAATAAAAATAAAATTAAACGAAGAAATTAAGAGCAATAAAAGCCCTTTAGTTATTGGAAGAGCTTCTTCTACTGGAGAGCCTGGTCTATATGATGCTAACACAAATCCGACAGGTTGGTATTCCTATAAAGTAGTAGTAAAGCAAACACAACAAGAATATTACAACGTCTATTTACCTGGATTTTTAAAAGGTGATTTAAATAACGGAGCCGAAACAATTACTAATTTTGCTCTTATAAGCGACAATATAAATAAAGTACCTAGAAATCTTTTAGAGGTTGGGCCTAATCAAACAAAATACAGCAGCAGTGAAATTCTTTTCCCTGTAGTAGACAACAACCATAGTACTAATCAAAACTGGAACGAACCGTTTTATCCAGGAAATAAAAGGTACGAAGTAACAACAATTGCTCCTTTTTCTGCTTTAGATTACTTAGGAGATGGTACTTCTCCTAGTCAAATTTTCGAATCAGCAGAAGATCCTTTAATAGGTAGAATAGGAAATAACGAAGGAGGATTAGGTTCTCTTTCACAACACATGGTGCCTAGATTATCCGTAGCGGAAACCGCTCCTTTTGTTTCAAACTTAGATATATACTATGAAACTTCGACTACTGGATTAATTTCAGATTTAAACACAAGCGTTAGAGACGGGCAAGGTTTTCCTATAGATAACGTAAATCAATTTACTTATACACATAAAGAAAATCAAAATCCCGCGGGTACAGCTACTATTCCGGGAGATAGTAACTCTAGGTATATAACAAATGATTTTATTCCTACAAATAACACTTTAGGGGCTATTAATAATACATCTTTAGCTAGTTTTACCGTAGAAGACGGAGACGGTATAAATAGAACAAGTGACTTTACATGCGAGCCTTTTGCTAGCGGCGGAACAGATTATTACCGCTTAAAAATAAATACAGACTTTTACTACGGCATAAATGGAGAGGTTAAAGAATCTTATATTTTTTCATTAGGTTTACGTAACGATAACGATTCTATACCTAGAACAGGTTTACCTGCGCCAACTACAACTGCTGCTGTAAATAACTCTGTAACAATACCACTATCAAGTACTACTGGTGTGTTTATTACACAAGAAGTAACTGATCAAGGTTCAGGAGTGCCGGTGGGTACAACAGTAACAGGCATAGACGGTAACAATATAACAATAAGCAATCCAGCTACAATCGCAAGTGGAACTACTATGTACTTTACAGCTCCTACCAGCATCATAACGTTAGAAGGAACTTTGCGGAATGTAACACCTATTTTAAGCTCTGCTGCGTATAGCCCCGCTACGTCACCGCCTCATACTTTTCCTTACTACTGGCAAAATACCGGAAGTTATTTCCAAGCTACTGTATTTAATGGAGCTTTTGATTCTGTTAAAAAAACACAAGATATATCTTACGAATGGAACACTTCACAGCCGGGATTTTTCAATGGAGGAGGTAATGTTTCTTTTTATACACAAGGAAATAAAAAATTCATAGTTTTAAGTTCTAACACTGGAAATGCTTTTACTTTGTCTTTAGATGACACGGGAAAAGTGGAATTAGCGGGTACTAGAGTCATTGATATTACTGAAAACTTTGTTGTTAACTTTACAGCTACAGACGCTGGGGGAGCAAACGTATCTGTACCTGTTAGTTTTACATACGTTGAACCAGGAGTAAGAGTTTCTTTTTATAGAAACAACTACGCAAGTAAATCAGCAGCTTGTACCGGTGGTACTAGTCCTAATATAGATAATGTTTACATGTCAAAAGCTGATTTTGATAATAATTTTATGAACCCAGCAATAGAGGCAAATATACAATTATATACAGATATAAATAAAAATACAAATTATACCCCACCAGGAGGAGCTCAATATTTATACTATGAAGATAACACTGCCGGAGCTGTTGCTTTAGAGGTTAATGCGAACGGTATTATTCAGCAAGAATCAACGCCAGGCATTTTATGTCCTGTTGCTCCTTAATACATAAATAAATAAATAAACAAGTAATTATAAATATATGGCTGCTATTATAGAAGTAAAATATTTCAATTCTTTTCTACTGCGTAAGACTGTAACTGCAGATACTGCTAATCCACCTTTTGAACCTGTATGGTATAAAACATCTGGACTGCAAAATAATGCTAATAGAAACTGGATTATTGAAGAGTCTAGAATTAGAGGAGGCTATAATAATACTTCTGTAGATTTTGGAGCTAAAGCTTATTTAGTAGCAAATACTAATAAAGGATCTATACGTAGTAGCAGTTTAATATACTCTGGTATATTTAATTCAAGAACAGGTATTAATAATACTAATCAGTTTCCTGTAGGCGAAGAAATAACTAGAAGTTTAGACCCTTCAAATGGTAGCATTCAAAAGTTATATGCGGAAAACACAAATCTTACTATATTACAAGAAAACAAAGTAAGTAGAGCATTGATAGATAAAGATGCTATTTATTCAGCAGAAGGAGGATCAATTACTACATCAGGTTCTCAAGTTATTGGACAAGTGGTTCCTTATGCTGGAGAATATGGAATATCTAAAAACCCTGAGTCTTTCGCTGTTTATGGTTACAGGAAGTATTTTAGCGACAAAAGTAGGAATGCAGTATTAAGACTATCATCAGATGGCATTACTGAAATATCAGCTTACGGAATGAAAGACTTTTTTAGAGATAAGTTTAGTGAAATAGATCTTAACTCTTTTAATGAAGGTAAAATTATAGGAGGATTTGATGTGCATACCAAAACTTACGTTGTTTCTTTACAAAATAATAATGGTATAGACTATGATACTTTAGCTTTTGATGAACAATCTAAAGGATGGGTAAGTAGATATAGTTATAAGCCTGACAATATTTTTAGTTTAAAAAATAATTTTTATTCAACATTTAGTGGCGGAGCTGAAGATAGTAACAATAATGGGCTTTGGAAACACCATTTCGGAACAGAATATAACAAGCTATATGGACAGCCGGTTAACTCAACGGTTACTACTGTTTTTAATCCTAAAGTATCTTTGTCTAAAAACTTTTCAACAATTGGATATGAAGGCAGTAATGGATGGCAAGTGGATTCTTTTGTTTCAGACGCAACCGGTTTAGATAAAGGTCTTAGTTACTCTGATAAAGCTTTTCCTGTTAAAAGCTATAGTGAAGGAGAATTTATACTAAATCCTACTAATGGTCAACCTGTGCAACCAGCAGACTACCAATCTACTTTTGGCACTACTAATCCTCCTTACACAAAGTTAAGAGCAGGATTTAATAGAAAAGAAAACAAATATGTTTCTAATCTTAAAAACAATAGCCCGGCTAGGCCTAGCGAAATTATCTACGGTCAATCTATGTCAGGTATCAAAGGTATGTTTGCTACAGTAACATTTTCAGCCGATAGCACTACAGATCCAACAGGTAAAAAAGAATTATTTGCTGTATCTACAAATTATACAGAATCATCATATTAAATTAAATGAAATTAAAAGCAAGAAAGTTAACCAGCGAAGACTACGATATATTAGTTGAGTGGTGGAAATCTTGGCCAAACTGGGAACCTTTAAGTAAAGACTTACTACCTGAAAACGGAACAGGTGGTATAATGATAGAAAGAGAAGGTAAACCTTTAATAGCTGGATTTTTATACGCGACTAATTCTAATATATGTTGGATGGAATGGATTGTTTCAGATCCTAAACAAAAAGATAAATCAGAAGCTATATCTTTATTAATATCTTCTTTAGAAAAATGGGGTAAAGATGCAGGTTTTAAAGTTGTGTTTAGCATCGGAAGAAGTAAAAATCTTATAAGTAAACATAAAAAACTAGGCTATACGGTAGACAGCAATCCTAGTTACGAAATAATAAAAAATATATAAACATGGGAGTAATAACAGCGGCAACAGTTGCTTTAGGAGGAGCAATAGCCGGTACAGTAGCAAAAGGAGCTCAAGCTATTAGTGCTAACCAAAAAGCACAAAGCGCAAAAGGAGATGCGCATAGAGCTAAAAATAATCTTGCGGAGTTAGAAGCTTCAAGACAAGAAATTATAAATCCATATGCAGGTATGGAAAGTGTTGCTGGTATGGCTACAGATGTTTCAAGTACATTAAAAAACAGAATGGCCAACATTGGTGTTGCAACACAAGCTGCTGAAATAGAAATAGAGCAAGCTGATATTGCTTTAGCAAATACATTAGATACTTTAGCCGCTACAGGGGCAAGTGCTGGTGGCGCTACCGCATTAGCTCAAGCTGCTATGCAAAGTAAAAAAGGTGTATCTGCTAGTATAGAAAAACAAGAAGTTGCTAATCAACAAAATGCCGCTAGAGCAGAAATGCAATTAGACCAAGCTAAAATGGCTGAACAACTAAGGCTTCAAAATGTTTCAATGTCTGAAGCTAGACGTATACAGCAAGCTGAAGCTCAAGGAGCTGCTTATGAATTCCAAGCAAGAGAAAGAAGAGAAGGTGAACAATTAGATAGAGCACAAACTGAAGTTGAAAACGCTCAAGCTACCGTAGCGGCTTATCAGCAAGCTAGAGACGCTGGTGTTGCAGGTACTATTAGTAGTTTAGGAAATGTAGCTACTTCATTAGGTGGTGTAATGAACGAAGCAAAAACAGCTAGTAATGCCGCAAGCGCAGCGAAAGCGCAGAATTTATATAAAGCAGCAGCAAATTCTCAGGTAGGTGTACAAAATGTTGTTACATCACCTCCTCAAATTACTGGGCAAATTATTTTACCTTAAAATTAATAAAAAATAGAATATGAGTTATAGAAATCCAAAAGCTGCACCGTTAAATTTAAACGTAGCAGCATTTAAAGGTTTAGAAACACTTGCTAGTGATGTTTACAAGTTCGCTAACGAAGAAAAAATTCGTAAAGGTCAGCTAATAGGAGAAAGCATTGCTGCTCAACAAGCTATTGATGATGACATTAATAAAATGGGGCTAACCCTTGAAGAAGGTGAAGATAACTTTGAAAAACAAATATTTGAAGAAGCACAAGCTGCTAAGCAAAAAATTGCTGCTCAATATGAAATAATGGGTAGAACATTTTCAAGCCCTGAACAAAGAGCTAAAGCTAAAGCAGAGATAAATAGATTAAATAAGTATCCTGAAAGTCTTACAGCAGATCTTGCTACCGGTAAATATCTTGTTGATCAATTCCGCAAAGGCTTATCAATAACGCCTGGTAAAACAGGATCGATTAGTACCACAAATGATTTGAGCATGTTAGAAGTTGTTAAAGACATGCAAAGCGGTGGAAAAAATACTAAAATTGAAACTAACGAAGCAGGAGCAAGAACTTTAGTAACAAATGTAAACGGTAAAACTTATAAGCTTAATATTTCAAATATTACAAGCGGACTGAGAACTAACCCGAACCAAATGATATTTAACACTGTATCAGATGATTCAAGCGTAACAAATACTTATTTATCAGCAATGGGGTTGAGCGGTAAAAACTTAGACTTACCTGCTTTAGTAAATACCGGTATACTTAAAAAAGAATCAACAGTTACAACTGCTGGAAAATCTTCTGAAATATATACTGTAGATAGACAAAAAGCTTATGAAGCTGTTGCTGGCTTAAGTGAAGACTTAGTAAAAAGCCCTAGTAATTATACTTATACAAATAGCATATGGCAAGATAAGCTAGGTAATTCAATTACTTTAAAACAAGCTTTAGCTACTGAAGGTGAAGAAAAAGTTTTAAAACAAATAAGAGAATATTACGTAGAAGAAGCTATAGGTGCTAGTATTGCCAATGGTATTTCTGTGCAATTACCTAAGCCTGAAAAAAAGCCTAAAAAATCACAATTAGAAAAAAGCTTAAATGCTTTAGTAAAAGGTAATGTTAGTAAAGTCCCTACTAGAGAAAAAAATAAGTATTGGGAAATAGAAGAAACTACTAAAAAAGGAATTGCAGGTGAAAGCGATAAAGTGCTTACTAAATATGTCGATGTAGTTATCGCAGGACAGGTTAAAAAAATAGCAGAAACACAAATACCTCTTTACACCGAAGGAAAAATAAATTTATCAGGCTGGGAAGCGGCTAATAGCGGAATATAAAAATAAACAACAAATATACATATTATGAACGAATACCTAAACGAAGAAGGGAAAGTAATAACAGAAAAAGAAATATTAGCTAGCGCTAAAGAAAGCGGTATAACCCCAGAAGAGGTTATTAGCTTGTTTAATTTAAAATTAAAAACTGAAGACTCGGGAAATACACTGGGTGCTGCAGTAAAAACTGCGGATGTAGCACCAGAGGTAATAGCAGATACGGATTTAACATTGGAAAATGGTTCTTCGGAATTACAAGAAACTGAACCAAAACCTAGAAGAGGTAGAGCTCAAGTAAGACAAGAAGAATTAAAGCGAAGAAAAGATGCTACTTGGTCTGAAAACTTTGCTTCTAATGTAATATCCGATAGTTTTAAAGATTTATCTAGCGATCAGCTTTTAGAAATAAAAGAAAAAGCAGCTAACGAACTTGTTGTTAACAACTCTAACGTAGAGTATTCTTTTAACGACGCAGACATAGAGGCTGAGGCTCTTAAAATATTTAATGAAAAAGTTTTACCAGTTTCAAATGTAAACCAAGGTGAAGAAGGTTTAGGTAAGGCTTACATGAGAGCTTTAGAAATAGGATTTAATAACGTAGGGTCAATGCTTTCTTCTATACCTGAGACTGTGTATAATGTATTTGCAATACCACAAAACGTAGTAGCAGCATTAACAGGAGATGAATCTTGGGCAACTGATTCCGATAATTTTAAGAAAAACTTTAATATTGAAAATAAGCTTTTAACTCACTATAACGAAGAAATAGCTGAGCTATCTAAAGAGCAAGAAAAATTTAAACAAAAAAAATTCGAGGGTAAAACAGGGGTTTATGAAAACTTTGAAGAAGGTAATTTTACCGAAGGATTTACTCTTTTAGGACTAGGATTAGCAGAAAGCGCTCCTGTCAGCATAGCCATGATGGCTGGTGGAGCTGTAGCTGGATCTACAGCAAGGTTAGCTGCAACTACCACTCCGTTTTTTATGGAGCAAGCTAGAGCTGAACTAAAGGAAGAAGATCCCGAAATGTCTGCAGCAGAATTAACTTTTAAATCTATAGGTATAGCGGGTGCTGAAACCGTATTTTCAGCAATAAGTAATAAATCTCTTACGAATGCTTATAAAGATATTATAAGAAAAGAAGGAGTTGAAGTTGGATCTAAAGTATTTAAAGACGGATTAGTAAAAATGTATACTACTGCTTTAAAAAAATATGGATCAGCAGCGGGAATGATAGGGGAAGGAATAGAAGAGGTTGCTACTCAAATGACTCAAAATGCTATTAAAGGAAAAAATATCACAGAAGGCGCTTCTGACGCTTTCTTACTAGGTCTTGGCGGCGGAACTGTTTATAGTTCTCCTATGTCTATAAAGCAAGCAAAAGATTATGCTACTACTAAAATAGCAACAAATAAAGTTAACGATATTATTATTGCCGACGGTAAAGTAAAAAATATTAATCTTGCTTTTGATAAGGCTATGTCAGAGCCTGTAACAGCTGCTCAAATTAGCATTGTAGATGTGAAAAATGCAGACAAAGCTTTATTAAAAAATCTAAAAGTAGGCGTAAAAGAAGGCTCTATAACTCAAGAGCAAGCTGCTCAATCTATAGCTAAATTTAACCAAACAAAGCAAATTGCTGATCAAGTTGAAAAAACAAACTTAAATCTTAATATTGATAAAAAAACAGAAGTTGTTAACTTGCTTTCAGAAAAAATTAATCTTCAAAAACAAATTAAAGGAGTAGACGAATCGCTTGCTTCTGCTCAAAAACAACGTATCAATGAAATTGACGATGCTATTAAAGCTACAACTCAAGAAGCTAGCAAAGTAAAACTACAAGAAGAAACCAAAGTTGTTGAAAAATTAATTGGAAAAGAAAAAGTTAAAAGTTTTAAAACTGTTGAAGAATTTGTAAAAGAAACTGGATCAAGACCAGACGCAGATGCTTTTATAGATAAAAGTGGAAATGTATTTATTAATACACAAAGAGCTTCGGAAGTTGGTGCTTTTTCGGCTGCTTCTCACGAGTTGCTGCATAGAGTGATAAAATCAACCTTTTCTGACAAAGTAGCATCGACAAATTTAGTTAAAAACTTTAATAAAGTACTTGAAAAAGAGGGTTACTTGGATGTTGTTCAAAAAAGAATTGATGACAACTACAGATATAATGAAGATGGTTCTGAAAAAGCCTTTGAAGAATACGCTGAAGAATACTTAACATCTTTTTCTGACGCTATCGCTACTGGTGCTATTGAATTTAACGAAAGTAAATTTAAAAAATTCATGCAGCCTATAGTTGACTTTTTAAGAAAGGTTGGGTATAGCAAAATTGAATTTAAAGACGGTAGAGATGTATATAACTTCGTAAAAGACTACCAAAAAAATATTCAAAAAGGAGAGCTATCTAAAAGAGCTCAGGCTTTACAGACTAAAGGTGAACAAGTAGCAGAAGACATTTCTAAACCTAGTGTTAGTAAAATTAATCAACAAATAGAACAACTTGAAACAGAATACGAACAAGGTGAAGTTGATTTTGACGCATATGAACAACAACTAGCAAATTTAGAAGCTAAGCTTAAAAGAGCTAAAGCTAAACCTATTGAAGAAGTAAAAAAGCCAAGAGCTAAAGAAGACAAGCAAGATGTAAAACAATTAGGAGATGCTTTAAATAAACTGATACCAGAAAACACAACAAACAAAGAATATAAAGAAAAAGTTGTTGGCACAGTTGCTGCTGAATTAAGCGGTAAAACATTAAATCCTCTTATTAAAAAAATCGCAGCAGGATATGGTGTTGTTGCTGACAATGTTTATGGTAAAAGCTGGGATGATTTTTATACAGCCGTAAAAGGTGTTCAATTTATTAAAAACTTGCAAAAATTTAATCCAGAAATAAATGATGATTTTGGAGGTTTTGTTATTGGTAGTCAATACGGTATTAGAAACCGCGTTAAAGAAGCTTTAGGTAAGTTCAAAAAAGAAGGTGAAGGTGGATTTAAAGAAGATGTAAGTGTAGCTAAAGATATAGCTGCTGCAGAGCCAACAGTTGCTCCGGTTGTAGATAAACCTAAGTATAAAAACTTAGTTCAGCAAAAGGTATTAAGCACCGACGGATTAAAAACTGTTAGAGATAAAGTTATTTCATCTGTTAGAGTACTAAAATCTAGATTCGATGCCGTTGTAACCAAGAATGTAAGTGTACCTCCAATTATTGCCGAGATTAAAAAAGATATTGGAAAACAAGCCGATATTGTGTTTAAAAAAGAAATGGGTGGTATTAAAAACAACGAGTTGCAAAACTACCTTAAAACTAATAAAAAGGCTATTCTGGAGAATATGACGACCTTTTATTTAACTAAATCGTTTCCAGAAGCTATACAAAAATCTGTAGGTGGAAAATACTTATTAGATAAAGATGGCAAAAGGGTTATAAATGATTTTGGAGACGCTACTTTTGTTCCTAACTTTGTTAATAGTGATGTGTGGAAAGGTGCTAAGATTGATAGAGAAAAAACATCGACAGAAGCAAAAGGTAAAACTTCAGGCAACGAAATAATAAGAAGAGTCCCTAATGTTAATCAAGCTATATCAGACGAATTATTTTTAAGTAAATTTATAGGTGCTGACGGTAAACCTATTAGAGGTAGAAAAGAGTCTTTAGCAAAAGCTATGGGTGAAGAAATTGCTTTTGATATTATTAACCAAGACTTAAAAACAGACGGTCCAATTTCTGAAGCATTGAAAAATAATCAAGAAGCTTTAGGTGTTGTTATTACAGAAAACTTTGAAGAAGATATGTCTCGTCAAATTGAAAGAGGTAATATTAAGTTTTCAATTAGTAAAGAAATTCAAGTTGGAGTAGATATACTTGTTGACAATAAATTTGATCAATTTTCTGAGGCTTTTGTAGAGTGGTATGAAAACTCGCCTAAAAATATAAAAGATGAATGGGATAATTATTGGTCTATACCATTTAATAAAATATCTGCTGGTGTTAGAACAGTTTTTACAAATCCTAAATTTAAAGAAGACATATCTGAACTAAAAGAGTTTCAAAAATATTTTGATCAATACGCGGATAACGTTACTAATAAAAAAGAAGGCTTAAAAGAGTTAGGCTCATTTTCTGAAAAATTAGCAAAATTAATTCCAGCTGAACTATTTAAAATACCTGGTGTTTCAAAAACATTTTTAGGATTTCACAGTAGATATATAAAAAGTTCAAATCCTTTAAGAAAATCTATAGAAAATTCTTTAAACGAAAAAATTGACGACCCTAACTTTGACGCTGTTTTAGCAGTAAAGGATGATATATTTGTAGTTTCCCCTGGTAATAAGCTTTATAAAGATATTTTAAATTGGCAAGCAAATAGTAAAGGTACTGCTCAGGAAAAAGCTCAAGAATTTAAAAATGAGTTTGGAGAAAAATTAAAAAACGCGAAAAAAGCAAATACGGTTTTATTTGAGTACCTTAACTCTAAAGCATTTGAGGTTTTAGCTAAAAACGAAAGTTTAATTCCAGGCTATTTAAGATGGTTAGAATCTAACACTAATATTGGTAATGCTTTAAAATCTTTAGCTGTTCCTGTTGGAATACAACTTTTTGATAGCAACCAAGCTATATATTTAGATAAAAACGGAAAAGGATATATAAAGCAAAATAGAGAAAAAAGCTTAGAGTTAAATACAAATCACCCTCAATATAAAGAAGCGCTCGCTGCTCAAAAAGAAGCTTCTGAAAAAGCTTGGGAAAAAGCATCGAAAAAAACTAAAGAAGCGGTAACTAAAAACAAGTTTTTTTTACAGAGAGCAAATACAAGTTTAGGTATAAATACTTATTTACAACCTAAAGGAGAGCATCAAAAATCTGTAGGTGGAGCAACTATAGCTCTTGCTAAGAATACTTTAAGCATGCTATCTTTGTTAAAGAAAAACCCTAAAGCTATTGATAATGTATCAGCATTGTTAACTATACTAAATAGTGAAGCATTGCTAGATTTTAATCAAACAATTAATGCTAAGTACGTTTCCGATATTCAAGACGCTGTTTTAGGAGAAACTAACCCGTTATTAGAAGGAAGACTTTCTGCTTTAGATAATAAAAATAAAAGTAGTATATACTTTGCAGACGGAATAGATGTATACAAAAAATCTGCTGATGCAATTAATAAAGTTATAACTAATTTAGATCCTGAAGCGATTGCTAAAAATGCACAAGCTAGAGCTGATCTCGAAAGTGAAGCATTAGACCCAAGCGTTAAATTTAGCTTAAGTAAAGAATTTAACAACATAATAGAACGCAATAAGGATGTAGCAGCTGATGTTACTTATTCTAAAATAGTAGCTAAAAGAATGGGTGCTAATATTGGTAAATATAAATTTTACTTACCTTCATCCGCAGAAGATTTTAGACTACTTACTGGATATACTTTTTCCGGTAAAGGAAAGCAAGGTACTAAAGATATGGCTTGGTTTGATAAAAATTTAATAAGACCATATACCGTAGCTATTGCTGCTATTGATGTTGCTAAGCAAACAACTAAAAATGATTTTAAAGCTTTAAACAAGGCAATGCCTAAAGTAGCTAGAACTATAGGAGATTTAATTCCTACTAAAGATTACACAAACGATCAAGCGGTTAGGGTTTACTTATGGAACAAAGCAGGTTATAAAGTTCCAGGTTTGAATGAAAAAGAAGTAGGGAATTTAGTTGCTTACGTAGCGGGTAACCCTGAATTAGCAGCTTATGCGGAGTCATTAGTATTAATATCAAAAACCAATGAGTGGCTAAAACCAACAGAGCATTGGGATGTTGAAACTATACTTTCAGATATAAACAATTTAACTGAAAAAGGTGGTAGAAAAGTATATTTAGCGGAATGGATTGAAAATGCTGATGCAATATTTAGCGAACAAAATATGAATAAAATAGAGGCTTTGTATGGTAAAAGGCATAGAGAAGCTTTAGAAGATTCGCTTTATAGAATGAAAAACGGTACTAATAGACCGTCTGGTTCAAATGCTCAGGTTAATAGATGGAATAATTGGTTAAACAATTCAATCGGGTCTATTATGTTTTTTAACCGTAGATCAGCATTGTTACAAATGTTGTCAACTAGTAACTTTTTAAACTGGAGCGACAACAACCCAATCAAAGCAGGTGCGGCGTTTGCTAATCAAAAGCAATACTGGAAAGACTTTTCTACATTATTTAATTCTGATAAACTAAAACAACGTAGAGGTGGATTAAGAGCGGATGTTAACGAAGCTGAAATAGCAAGTGCAGCAGCAAATTCAAGAAATAAAGCCGCAGCAGCATTAAGTTGGTTGCTTAAAAAAGGTTTTACTCCTACGCAAATAGCAGATAGTTTTGCAATTGCATCAGGTGGGGCTACTTTTTATAGAAATAGAATTAACACCTACTTAAATCAAAAAGACGCTGAAGGCAATAATTTATATACAGAAAAGCAAGCTGAAGATAAAGCGTTTTTAGATTTTATTGAAGTATCTGATCAGTCTCAGCAATCTAGTGATCCATCATTAGTATCTATGGAACAAGCGAGTATATTAGGTAGATTAGTATTAGCTTTTCAGAATACAACTCAACAATACTCGAGAATAATGAAAAGAAGTGCATTAGACATTATTAAAAGACGTCAAGTGCCTGGAACAACCTCTATGCTACAAAGTGATTTTTCTAACTTTAGTAAAATAATGTATTATGGAGCAATACAAAACATTATATTTAATGGTTTATCCGCAGCTATATTTGCGTTAATACCTGGATTTGGAGAAGAAGAAGAGGAAGATGTTAAGGCTAAAAGCAAAATTGACAAAACCAAAAGAATACTTAACGGTAGTGTAGACTCGCTTTTAAGAGGTATGGGTGTAAGAGGAGCTGTTGTAGCTCAGGTTAAAAATACTATTGCGGAATACTTTAAACAAAAAGATAAAGGATTTAGAGCTGATCATGCTTATACTATTATACAAGCTGTTAATTTATCGCCTCCAATTGGATCTAAAGTTAAAAAAATATATAGTGCTATAACTGGTTATAAATACGGAGAAGAATTAATGAAGCAAAGAGGCTTCGATTTAACGGCTGCTGGAAGATTAAATTTAAGTCCTTCATATGCTGTTTTAGGTAGTTTAGCTTCTGGAATTGGTAATGTGCCATTAGATCGTATGTATGCAGAAATACAAGGTGTAGCAGAAATGCTTGACGAGCGTAATACTATATATCAAAGATTAGCATTGTCTTTAGGATTTAGATCTTGGGATGTTAACGCTAAAAACGAAGAAGATGATTTAATTAAATCTGAAATTAAAGAAACTAGAGCACAAAGAAATAAGCAAAAAAATAAAGTTAAAAGAGCTGAAACTGCTAAGCAAAAAATAATAAATAGAAGAAAAGCTTATGAATCTTTAGATGATAGAACTCAAATATATGTTGCTAACTTAAACAAAAATGCTAGAAAAAAATTCTTAGATAAAATAGCTAAACAATTAAAACAAAAA
>Ga0208434_1000538_pt1 | contig 17734 bp, 24 predicted proteins | sample 13_taG_FD_184086 | JGI IMG/M metagenome (GOLD analysis project Ga0208434, IMG submission 184086) | Marine viral communities from the Subarctic Pacific Ocean - 13_ETSP_OMZ_AT15268 metaG (SPAdes) (version 2) | ecosystem: Environmental > Aquatic > Marine > Oceanic | place: Pacific Ocean | collected... | reverse complement strand
ACAAATTAGAAGAACTATGGTAGATGACATTAATAGGATACTCCGTAGAAAAAGTTCACCCATAAGATTTACATATCAAGACAGATGGGACAGATATAAGTCTATTAAAATGTTTGAAATATATTGTAAACACTATAGATTAACAAGTTATGAACAAATAGCTAGATGTTGGAATGGTGGACCCAGTGGTTTATATAACCCAGCAACTGTAAAATATTGGAATAAAGTACAAAATAGAATAGACAGTTAATATGAATTTAAAAAGAATAACACCCGAAGACGCAAAACAATTTGTACCATTAAAAAATGACATGAAGTCTGACTTAGGTGATGCTACATATTTTACCTTAACCCCCTCAAAGGATAAACCAGATTGGGAAGACGTAACATATTATTTACCTCGCCGTAAAAGAATGTATGAAGGACGTAAAGGCGACGGAGATTCATGGGTTTACATACTATCTAACGAATCTCAACCAGGAATGTATAAAATTGGCTACACTTCACACGAAAATGTTGATAAACGTGTTAAACAATTGTCTAGATCAACATCAGTTGCGACTCCTTTTAAGTTAGAATGGGCATTTCGTTGTTTTAACGCGGAAAGATTAGAAGGAGAAGTTCACCAAGCTCTAAGTGGTTATAGAATATCCAAGGATCGTGAGTTTTTTGCAATATCATTAAATGAAGCTAAAGAAACCGTAGAAGATTTAGGTCAAAAATACATTTAGGCGCAAAAGATTTGGAGAAGCAAGATATTTTTCGTATCTTGACGTAAAACACATAAGATATATGAATAATTCAAATTTTTGGTTAAAATATGAGCCGGAAGGTAAGTTTAATTTGTTAGAATTAGCCAACACTCAACGCGCTATTACTAATTTTGTTAAAATATTAACAGAAAGAGAAATCAAAGTCGACTTCCACGCGAGTAATGACAGTGATTCCATGACAAATGGTAAAAGAATTACACTTTCATCAACTATTTCAATGAATACTATAGATAGTGTAGTAGGTTTAGCACTTCATGAAGCTTCTCATTGTAAATACACTGATTTTCATGCATTAAAATATCTAAAAAATATATTATATAATAGAAAAATTGAATCTGGTCATGATACTATTGCAACTTTATTAAATTTTGTAGAAGATCGCAGAATTGATTCGTTAATGTATAAAAATGCACCCGGATATCAAGGATATTATAGATCTATGTATGAAAGATATTTTTATAGTAAAATAGTCGACAAATCATTAAAAGGACCTGAATACAGAGAAGAAAATTGGGAATCATATTTGTTTAGAATTATTAATATATTTAATAAAAATACAGATCTTAATGCACTTAAATGTTTACCCACAATATTTAAAGCAATTGATTTAAAAAACATTGATAGGTTAAAAGATACAATGGATTCATTAGAATTAGCTATTACACTATATGGGTTATTGAGTGCTCATTTTATGTTAATGACACCCGAAGAACGTAAGTCACAAGTTCAGCAAAACAAACAAAATTCTAATGATAAAGCGCCATCAAGAGAAGAAACCAAAAAAGCATTTGCAAAACAAGAACAATTTATTAAGGGTAATGTACATAAAGCTACAAGTTCTAAAAAAGAACTCAACCAAATTGAAGCAATTAACAAGTCAAACATTAAAGAAGATCGTGTTTCCGCAGTTGATAAAAATGGAGTTAAACGTAGTGCTCGTAAAGTCCATGTAATCGATGGAATTACTAAGTCTTTAGTTGATAGCAATTTATATGGTGTTTTTAACACGTCAGATTTTGTGTACCGTGATAGTATAGATGAAGGTTTAAATTTAGGAAAAAAATTATTACGTAAATTACAAATTACAAACGAACAAGTAACTTTAGCGTCTAAAAGATTAAAGTCAGGTAAAATTGATGCTAGAAGAGTGTATGCTGCTAATTTTGAAAATGATATCTTTTACAAGATAGACAGAGCTCAATACAAACCTATTAGTATACATTTATCAATTGATGGTAGTGGTAGTATGCAAGGTGAAAAGTGGAAACAAGTATTAACTAATACTATTGCGTTAGGTTATGTGTCATTACACATGAAAAACATAGATTTAACAATATCTATTAGAACTACTGGTATAGATCCAAGTTTATCATCACAATCAGAACATATTCCATTATTGATTTTGGCTTTTGACAGTAAAAAACATACAGTAAGTGATTTAAAAAAATTAGGTTATTACAAAGTATATGGATTAACACCAGAAGGTATGTGTCTAAATGCACTAAATAAATATATTCCAAGTTCTTCATATTATTTAGACAGTTATTTAATTAATATGAGTGATGGTTTCCCTACTTTTGAAAGTAGTGGATTTATGTACAAAGGAAAATCAGCTATATTAGATACAACCAAAGCAGTTAATAGTATAAGAAAGAAAGGTGTTAATGTGTTAAGTTATTTTATAGAAACAGATACTTCCACCTTTGTAAAAACAAATGAACTGATGGGTGATTTTAGAACTATGTATGGTAAAAGCGCAACATTTATTGATCCTAAAAACATATATCAAGTTACAAAAACATTAAATAACTTATTTTTAAAACGAGATTTAGTATCATGAAACATAAAAAAACAGAAAATAGAGGTAGGCCATCAGAAAAACCAGCAGTAATAATTAAAAAATTTACTCGCGAATATAAAGACTCTATATGGCATTATGATTTGGATAAATTTTCTAACGGACCTTATTTAGTAGAAATAATAGATCCTGAATTTGATAAAATAGAAAAATTATATAATAAAATAGAACGTTTAAAAGAACCTAAATATCACGAAAATGGAAGAAAAAAGCGAACAACTAAGGCTGACAAAATCGCGCTTGAAAGCACTGAGAAAAAGTACTGGGCAGAGCATTATAGACTTTTTCCAGGGGACAAACCTAAACGACGAGGAAGGAAGCCGAATCGATGATTATTGGTATAGTGGTGAAACATTTGAAATGATGAGTGATGACGAATTTCAAATAGAACAAATACTAATGGAAGCCGGAGCTTACGGCTTAAGAAATGAAGTAGACCATTATGCTAAAAGACTTCTTGAAAAAAACCCATTGTCTTCAAGAGTTGATGCATATGTAAAAGCATACCACGAAATCATAAAAGATTAAACTATGAGCAGCCAAACAGAAGACACATTATATGCTATCCACACAGAAGTAACACAAAGTGGATTAAGAGATAAATTTGACAAACAACTTAAAAAAATGTCAAAACAGTCAAAACATAAATGGAAATCTGTTTGTGAAAAGTGGGAGTATGCATTAAAACGAGTTAAAGAAGACAATGGAAAACTTAACAAATCTAGTTGAAGAACTAATTGATGATATCGAAAGAGATCATACCATAACTAAAACTGAAATTTTAGAAGCTCTTTATAAGTTAAAGGGCGAAATGGAAGATTATAATCTTAAGTACGAAGAGGGAACAGATTACTAATAGCAACACAGGTTACTTTCTTTTTTATATATTTATCTTCGTATATTATAATATCCATATATGAAAAAGTTGCTATTTTTAGTGTTGATGTTAACAACACTGTGTGTACCCGCACAAGATTTAAAAAAAATATTCAAGTTCGCCACATTCTATGGCGCAGTTAATGGAGGGACTTCACTCTCCAACGTTGATGTTTACTCAGTTACAGACGGTTTACAAACAACCACAATAGAAACCCCATTCGATTATTCCATTACTTTAGGTGTTAGAAAAATTGCTCGTTTTGGTTATGAAAACAGAGCTAATACTTTCTACAATGGTACTGAAAATACATTTTCTGATGCAGCTACAATTGGTAAAGTTAAAGGGTTTGAGTTTTTATTTGAGGTTGATTATAAAAGACAAGAAGGTATTGAATATTTAGATCAACATCATTTTTTAAGATATGTTGATGATAATTGGGTAGCTAAAGTAGAATACCTAGAAGATGGTTTTGCAGATATTAGATATTTTGAAGCATCAGAAAGATACAGATATAAAGTAGAAAATTTAGACGAATTAAGTTTTTTACCTGAAGCATTAAGAGAAGGTAAATTATCATTTAATGTTGGTGCTGTTCAACGTTTATCTGAACCTTATGGATATGATCCATTAGAAGAATGGAAATTATCAAATGGTAACTTACATTACACATTTTTAGCATTAGAAGAAGGTTACAATGCTAATTTCATTTCACACGATATTATACAATATACAGATCCAGAAGGAAATATAGTAGCAGAAAATAACGAAGTTTGGGAAGCAGTAGTTATTCCACAAGTATTAGCTGACTATACTGAAAGAAAAAGAAACGAACAAGACAATACTATACAACATTCATTAGTTGTTGGTTTTGATTATTATTACTATACAAAATCATTTTGGTTACACTCATGGGGTAATTTGATGCCGTGGCATTATGATGATGGTGGTGAATTTTCATTCCATAATTTTAATGATGGTGAACAATGGTATGACTACTCAGGAGGATTAATATTTGGATACAAATACAATAAACACTTAGGTGTGTTTTTAGAAGGAAAATATAATAAATACTGGAATAGAGAATGGCATGATTTCTCTATAGGAATGAATTACGTAATATTTTAAAAAATGGCTGAAAAAGAATTAAACGAAGAAACAACGTTAAAATTAAGTGTAAAAACATTAGGAGGTATAGCAGTATTGATTTTCACACTTGTGGGGATGTGGTTTACATTACAAGCTGACATTGCCGAAGCGAAAGAATTGCCATTACCATTAGATCCTGAGATTACTCGTATGGAATATGATATGAAGGATCAACTAATACGACAAACAATTATGACGACCCAAGAAGACGTAAAGGAATTGAAGGAAGACATGGATCGTATTGAGGAAAAGATTGATAAACTAAGATAAAATACTATGAAAAAGTTATTACTATTAATACTATTTCTACTAACCTCCTTTTTCGCACATTCTCAAGATATTCCTGGTGAGGGTTTAGTAATAGCAGAATTTAATGCCCCATTTTCAGGAACTACTTGTGAATATTTAGATAAATTAACAGACGTTGATCAAGTAAAGGTTGACATATCTAAAAATACAGCTTTACAAGTTGCACATAAAATAGTAGTAGTACCTACTTTAGTTATATTCCAAGACGGAGAAGAAGTAGCAAGATTTCAAGCAAATATTATGATGAAACTAGAAACTACTAAAAAAGAAGTACAAGAAAAAATCGATGAAATTTTAATGGACGCATTTTAACACAATAAACAATGAAAAAACTACAGTTATTATTATTAACACTTTTAATACCTTTTTTAGGTTATACACAAAATTCCTGGATTCACATACAATTAATGACAGACGATTATCCGTCTGAAACAAGTTGGAACATTACACCTCCTGGTGGTTCACCTATTATTATAGAAAACGATAGCAACATGCTACCTAATACAATGTATGATACTATTGTTCAACTTGGTGGAACTATTGTTGCAAGTATATATGATTCTTTTGGTGATGGTTTAGGTTCATCTCAATGGGGTGGAACTGATGGTTGGTTTATGATTAGTAATTCATGTCAAGATACTTTAATGTATGTTGCAGGAAATTTTGGAGATAGTTTAGTACAAACATTAACTGTTGCACCTTGTGCTCCTCCTACATTTGGTTGTACAGATCCAAATGCTTTAAATTATGATTCAACAGCATACATTTCAGATAATAATTTATGTTCTTACCCACCTTGTAGTGGGTTTTTAACTGACACAGTACAGCAAACATGTTTACCTACGGGCCAAACATTGGTGCAATTCTTTTGGCAAACAGACACATTAAATGCTAATTGCAATCCAGTTAGATTTTGGTATTGGAATGAAGAAGGTGTAGGTCCCTTCCAATATGGACTTGGCCCTAATCAACAAGACTTTGCAGTATTTGCAGGTAATGGTCAGATGCCTCCTAACTGGTCAGTAGAACATTATGGTATGGTAGAATTTGCAGATAGTACTTTTTCAGATACTATGGCATATACCCCTACTTCATGTATAGCAGGATGTACAGACCCAACACAACCTACATTTAATCCATGGGCTACATTTGATGATGGTTCATGTGCAGGTACAACTTGTGATACTAATACAACTTATCAAATTACAATGGAAATTACATTTGATAATTGGCCAAGTGAAACTGGTTGGACTATGAATAGTGGTCCTTATGGTATATTACAAGAAGAACTTCCTGGTTCATATAATTTTAATGATATAGGTCAAACTTACACTTACACTTTTTGTGTAGATCAAAACGCAGGATTTGAATTAATAGTAACAGACACTTACGGTGATGGTATGGCGGGAACTACTTCTGGTGGTTCATTAGATGGTATGATTGTTATTTATGATTGTTTAGGAGACACTATTTGGTATATGGATAATCCTGGATTTGGTAGTACATTATACTCAGGACAACAATTTGGTGTACCATGTTTATCAGCTCCTCCAGTATACGGTTGTATGGATGATGATTACCAAGAATTTGATCCTTTAGCAACTGTAGATGATAGTTCATGTGTAAATTTACATGTATATGGTTGTACTGATCCTTCTGCTTTTAATTATAATCCTAATGCAACTATTAATGATATAGTACCTGATTGTCAATATCAATTATGGATAGGAGATGCAGGTGGTGATGGTTGGGGTAATTCTTATATTGGTGTTTACCAAAATGGAGTTAATTTTGGAACATTTACAATGGGTCCTGGTAGCTATCAAGATTCATTTTTATTAGTATTAGACGCTGGTATACCAGTTAGTGTGTATTATTTTGAAGTTGGTGGGCCACAACAACCACCAGAAGAGGTACAATTTCAAACCTGGCACAATTCATTTAAATTAACAAATGCAGATGGTGTTGTATTATTACATGAAGGTACCAATCCTTTTGCTAATAATGGTCAAGGTGCATTACAATCATTCCAATCACCATTTTGGACAACATATTCAGCTATACCTTTCTGTGGTGATTATTGTATTCCTACAGTATTAGGTTGTATGGATTCACTAGCATTTAATTATGATTCTACAGCTAATGTAGATGATGGTTCATGTATACCTTACATTTTAGGTTGTATGAATGTATTTGCAATAAACTTTAACCCATTAGCTAACGTTGATGATGGTTCTTGCATACCATTTATTAATGGGTGTACTGATTCAACAGCAGACAATTATAATTCATTTGCCAACACTGACGATGGTTCATGTTATTACATTGGTTGTATGGATGTAGCTGCTTGTAATTTTGATTCAACAGCAACAGTAAATAATGGATGTCAATATCCAGCACAATATTATGATTGTAATAATGTGTGTTTATTAGATTCAGATGGTGATGGTATTTGTGATGAATTAGAAATACCTGGTTGTACTAATCCTATTGCTTTAAATTTTGATATTACAGCAACAGATGATGATGGGACATGTATTTTACCAATTTATGGTTGTACTGATCCTTTAGCTTTTAACTATGATCCTTTAGCCAACACAGACAACGGATCTTGCGTACCTGTAGTGTATGGTTGTACTGATCCAACTCAATTTAACTATGATCCTTCTGCGAATACTGACAATGGCTCTTGTGTTTCATATATATATGGATGTACGGATAGTACTGCGTTTAACTACAATGTAAATGCGAATACTGACAATGGTTCATGTATACCAGTAGTAAACGGTTGTACAGATTCAACCGCTATAAATTACAATCCTTTAGCTAACACAAATGACGGTTCTTGTATAGCAGAATTATTAGGATGTACTGACTCAACAGCTATCAATTATAATGTTTTAGCAAACACTGATGATGGTAGTTGTATACCAACAATATTAGGTTGTACAGATGCAACAGCATTTAATTATAATGTTAATGCAAACACAGATGATGGTTCATGTATTCCATTTGTTTATGGTTGTACAGATCCTACACAATTTAATTATGATCCTTTAGCTAATAGTGATGATGGAAGTTGTGTGCCTAAAATTTATGGTTGTATGGATGCTACAGCATTTAATTATGATCCACTTGCTAATACACCAAATGGCTCATGTATCCCAGTAGTATTTGGTTGTACTGATTCTACAGCATTTAATTATGATCCATTAGCTAATACAGACAATGGGAGTTGTTTGGGGATTATATATGGTTGTACAAATCCAATAGCATTAAATTATGATCCTAATGCAAACACTGATGATTTATCTTGTATATTACCAATTTATGGATGTACAGATTCAACTGCATTTAATTATAATCCTTTAGCCAACACAGATAATGGTAGTTGTGAAGCAGTATTAACAGGATGTACTAACCCAAATGCTTTAAATTATGATCCTTTAGCAAATACAGATGATGGATCATGTATACCATTTATTTATGGGTGTACTGATTCAACTCAATTTAATTATAACCCACTAGCTAACACAGACAACGGATCTTGTATACCATTTATTTATGGGTGTACAGATGCAGCTGCTTTTAATTACGATCCTTTAGCTAACACAAATGACAATAGTTGTTGTTTAATTGCTGGTTGTACTGATCCTTTAGCAGTCAACTATAACGAATTTGCTTGTTTTGATGATAATTCATGTATAACAGCAGTTCCTGGTTGTACTGATGTTTCAGCTTACAATTACAACCCAGCAGCAAACGTTTCAGATTCTACAGCATGTTTATATGATGCTGGTTGTTATGGTGGACCAGGTGTTCCATATTGGTTAAATGATGGATGTTATGCTTGGGTAATTAGTGTAGATAATTACTGTTGTAATAATGATTGGGATGCTACATGTCAATCAATGTATGATTATTGTCAATTAGGATGGCCAACTTCTATACCTGATGTTTCAGCTTTAGGAATTGCTGTTTATCCAAATCCAACACATAATGTATTAAGTATAGATACTAGATTAGATATCCAAATAGAAGTACATGATTTAATGGGTAAATTATTAATAAAGACCGAAAATGTTAATAGATTAGATTTATCTGATTTATCTAATGGGTTATATAATTTATCAATAATTCACGAAGAAAAACGCTATAATAAACAAATAATTAAACAATAACCAGCTTCCAAAATAATTTTATATTTATTACAGAATAATACATTATAGACATGGCAAACGACAAATATTACGGATTTTCACCTAAAAATAATGAAGATATCCAAAAATTAGACAAATATAACCCATATGAATTTAAAAAAGGTATGGATTATGAATTAAATGAAATGGGTATTAGTAGATTAGCAGAATCTACACCTGAAGATAGAGAAAAAGCTACTAAAGCTGTTCTTAAAAGTTTAGAAGAACATGGTGGTTATTATTCGGCTTTAATTCATTATGAAACAGAATACCGTAATACAGAAAGTAAGCCTACTTTTAAAACTTGGTTAAAAGAATTTTACGAAGAAAATAATATGAAAGAAGTAGATAAGGAGTTTAAAAACGACAAAATGGAAAAACTTAAAGAAGCTATTAAAGCTGAAGTTAAGAATATGTTAGTAGAGGCTAAAGACGAAGATGATAAAAAAGCATCTAAGTCAGCTAAAGGTAAAGCTAAAGGTATGAAAGCTTTAGAAAAAGAAGAACAAAAACTTCGTGACCAAAAGAAAAAACTTCAAGATAAAATATTTCCACTTATCCAAGATTTTAAAAATAAAAAAATCGATAAAGATAAATACGAAAAGAAAGTAGGTGATATTCCACAACAAATCAAAGACATCAATAAGCGTTTAGGTGAAATTTCAAAAGAACAAGAAGCTATAACACTTAAAGAAAAAGAAGATAGAAGATCAGTTGCTGAAACTGCTATGGATAGAGAAGTACATATGGAGCTTTTAAATATAATTAAAGAAGCTGGTATATCATTAAGAGAAGGATCTGAAGGTGTTAAAACATATTACGAAATAGCTAAAATAGCTTATATGGAAGGATTAACTGCTGGTTTAAGAGGAGAGTAATATGGAGTATTTAAAAAATTTATGGCATGCTCTTTGGGCTAAAACAACAATAGACGAAGAATTAAAAGCCAGATACGATGAGGTCGTAAAAGAATTAGCAGATGTTAAAAAAGCTGCTAAAGAAGTAGCTAAACAATCAAAAGACGTTGTTGACGCTGCTAAAGGTAAAAAACGAAGAGGTAGAAAACCTAAAAAATAACAATAACCATTCTAAAAACTAGAAAAAATGAATTTAAAAGAATTACAAGCAATGATCAAGGAAGAACTTGATACTTACATGAACGAAGAAGAAGTTGACGTTGATGTAGATATGGATGCAGGTGATGTCGATGCTGATGGTGCCGAAGAAGGTAACACTGACGAAGATATACTTATGCAAATCTACAATATGTTAAAAGACAAATTTGAAGGCGAGGATGACGCTGAAGAAGTAGAAGATGAAGAAGCTGAAGAAGAAGATGCTGAATTAGCAGAAGCTACAGAAGAAATCGAAGAAGCTAAAGATGAAGATCTTGATGAAGGTAGCCAAGACAGTGGACCTTTTAGAGGTAAAGTAGCTGGAAAGCCTAAAAAAATAAAAACTAAAGTAGATACTTATGCTGGAAACGCTGCTAAAGAAGGAGTATCTGCTGAGGCTACACACCTTCAAGAAAGATTCCAAAAATTAGCTAACATTATTAAGTAATATACTTATGACTCTTGACGAGTTATTATTAGAATGGTCTTACAGATCAGATAAGGGGTACCCAGACATGGGTAGCCCTTCTGATATTCAAATTTTACATGAAATCCTTTCAGAATTAGACCTTCCTACAGACGAAATTTTATCAAAATTAGAAGCAGACGAACCTGGTGGTGATGACATTGAAACACCTGGTACAGATGGTATGGAAGATTCAGACATTGAATCTGACAACGAAGAAGATGCTGCTATAGATTCAGGACAAACAACTGAATATGATGAATTAATTAAAAAGACATTAGGAGTAGACCAAGTTCCTAAATCAAAAAATAAATATAAATACCCAGGTTCTGGAGGTGCTACCTACATGGAACAAGTTAAGCCTGAAGATTTAGAAATATGGCAAAAATTATGGGCTGCTAAACCAGAAAAGAAAACCGAAAAAGGTGTTGAAACAGCTGGTGTGGGTAAAGGTGAATTGTCATTATATTGGTTATATAATCACTCTAATTCTGGTGTAAAAGTAGCAGAAGGTAGAGATGGTGATGATCCAGATTTATTTTTTAATGGAAATGGTGTTGAAGTTAAAGCATACAGTTCACACAATGCTAAATTATCAATTGGTAGATATGGTGCTGATAAAGAAAATTTAAGATTATTAGGTACTATATTTGGTATAGCTACATTAGCTAGAGTATTTGGTGGTGAAGGTAATGATAAAACTATTAATCCTACTAATTTTAAAGGAACAGATTTAGAAAGCGCATTTGAAAGTGTAGCATCTTTTAGTAATGTAGATCTTGAACAACTATCTGAAGTTTATCCTATATTTAAACAAATAAAAGATAATTTAGATTTCCTAGAAACAAAATTAGAATTTACAAATGCTAAAGAAGGTGCATTAGCTATGGGTAGAAAATTCTTAAAAGATAAATTAGGAAGAAAGCCTGGTGATGGTAATCATTTAGTTAACATTAAAAAAGATGGAAGTATGAAATTCTTCCTTATATCTTTCGATAAATTAGACAGTGATGAAACTATATTAACTAAAATGGGTTCTTCACAAAGTGCTATGGGTCTTAACTTTACAAAAACATTTGGCTAAAAACTTGGCTTATATTAATATTTTACATATCCTACAACTGTAGGGGTTTTTAGGTCGAAACGGGCGAACCGGTTATGAATCAATACAATCCCAAACATATAGATAAAGCATTAAAACGGATGGAAAAATCCGACACGTTAAAGGGCATACATCGCCCCGATACTAATATTATGTCGTTTTTTAATGACATAGAAGAAGATAATCAGCTAGAAAAACAAAAAACAGCAGCTGAAATAAAAAAAGAACAATACTTAGAAAAAGTAAATTCCCTAAAAAAGTTAGTTAAAAATGTAGGTACTAGAGAAGAAATACATCGTATTACTGCTATAGGTGCTTTAATTGAAACTACTAATTTCCTTAATTTAAAACCAGATCGTAAAAAAATGTTAAAAGAAAATATGATTTGGTGTAATCAAATTTATAAACAATATACAGATGAAACTTAAAAATCTAAATTCATATTTAGAAGATTATTATCCAACTAAAGAAAAAATAAAACGTACAAAACCTCGTAAAAAAGATTTGGATGGACCAAAAAAGGGTCGTACGTTTAAATCAACTAAAAAATAATAGTATGAAATACGCAAAACAAACTCAAAATGCTTTAGATAAATTAGATCAATCATTAGCACAATTAAGAGTTTTAATTAAAAGAGGACAAAATCAAGAAGCTATTCGTTTTATGGAAGAAGGTGAATTGAAAGAACGTTTTGGAGAATTACAAAATATGATTACTATATCTCAAGTAGGAAATATAGGAGCAAGAGGTACACAAGGTTCACGTCCATTTTAATAAAAAACAAGTTATGTTATCAGCAGAAAAAATCCAATCAAATTGGAACCGTTACATTCAAGTAGTAGAAACTTCATTCTCAAAAGAACGAACAGACATACTATTACCATTTTTAGACAAGTATAAAGAAAGAATGATGATGATGCCTGCTTCAAGTAAAAATTGGCACCATTCAGCATTTGCAGGTGGTTATACTGATCACGTTTTACGTGTGTATGATTGTGCTAATTCATTATATAAAACATGGAAAGACATGGGTGCTGATGTTTCAACGTACACTGTTGAAGAAATGCATTTTGCAGCTTTATTCCATGATTTAGGTAAAATGGGTCAACAAGAAGGTGAATATTACCAACCAAACGACTCACAATGGCATGTTGATAAATTAGGTCAAATATATAAATTTAACACAGACATACCAGCAATGAAAGTTCCAGAACGTTCATTATTTATTTTACAAGAAATTGGTTGTAAAGTAACTCAAAATGAATTTATCACAATTAAAATTCATGATGGTTTGTATGACGAGTCAAATAAGTTCTACTTTATGTCTGGTCAAAAAGAAACTAGATTAAGAACTCATTTACCTATATTAATGCATCAAGCAGATCATATGGCTGCTCAAATTGAATTTGAAGAATGGAATAATGCAACAGATGCAGTGCCTAAAACTAGCAAACCTAAAAATGCTAGTAAAGGTGATAAAACATTAAGAGCAGCCAAAAAAGTAAACGTGGAAAATAACCCAAAGTTAGCATCAGCAACGTTAGATGTTATAGATTCATTTTTTAAAGATTAATTATGATAACACTTAGTATAATATTAGCAGTAGTATTAACAGCTTCTTTTTTTATTATTAGAAATTTAATTGTAAAAAACGAACGTTTAGAAGATTTTATATCTAAACAAAGTGAAGCAATTACAGCTTGTGATAAAAGATTACAAGAAATTGATGATAAAGGTGTATTTTACGCTGATGATCAAATAGGTTGGTTTTTTAAAGAAGTACAAAAAATACAAGAAGCACTAAACGAATTTACCCTTAAATAGACCCTTAAATGTCAAATGAAAAAAAACCAGAACCGGCTACCACCGGTTCTCTTACTCCCCCACCAGTTGTTAAAAAGAAAAGAGGTAGAAAACCATCTAAAAAACAATATTTTACATCAGATGTAGATGCCGCTATACAAGAATATTTAGCGTCATCTAACCAAGAAGAAAGAAACGAAATATATCGTTCTCGTATAGCATACGCTTTTTATAAATTAGCTGAAAATTTAATCCACACATTCAAATTTTACTATACAGAGGTAGAATCGTTAGAAGATTTAAAACATGAAGTATGTTGCTTTTTCTTAGAAAAATTAGACTATTGGAAACCAGAAAGAGGCACTAAAGCATTTAGTTATTTTTCTATTGTAGGTAAAAATTATCTTATATTATATAATAATAACAATTATAAAAAGAAAAAACAAAAAGCAGACCCATTAGCTGCTGATGAAGATGTTGGAGTATTACGTCAGTTAGGAAGAGATCAACGTAAACAAGATATAAAAGACTTTATTGATTATTTTACTGAATATGTAGATAAACATATGTTTACTTTATTTAAAAAAGATCATGATAGAAAAGTATGTGATGCTGTAAATATACTGTTTAAACGAAGAGAAAATTTAGAAATATTTAACAAAAAAGCATTATACATTTACATAAGAGAAATGACTGGTGTAGAAACTCCAGTAATTACTAAAGTAACTAAGGTACTTAAAAAATTATATAAAAGACTTTACACTGAATACGCCGAAACAGGGTATGTAAGAGTTTAAACTTTCCCATATTTATAACAAAATAGTATGGATCCATTAAATCAAGTATTATTCGATGATGTTTCTTTCTCTGATTTATTGAAAGACATCCACGGCAACCAAAAGAAAAAAGCCAAACAATTAGCTCAACTTATATCTGAGTTAAAACCATTAGTACAATCTTTGGGTGATGCTACTGTTGTAGTACCATTAATTAAAGAATATATGGAAATTAGTGTAAAAAATGATGATGCACTAATAAAAATGGCCGCAATTGTACAACGTTTATCTACAGGTACAGCTAATTCAGGTGATGGTGGATTACTAACAGAAGACGAAATGGCTCAACTTCAAGAATTAACTGAAGAAATAGCTAAAACTGTTGAAGAACCTAAACAATTAGAAGCACCAGATTCAGATGGCAATAGTTAAATCAAGAAAAAGTAAAGAACAAATATCATTAAATACTCAAAGCAAATTAAGAGCTGTTAGAGTACTTGATATTATATTAGATATAAATCACCCTTTAGCTCAAGAATATGGTAATTATGATGCTGTGGGTACTATATTTTATAATGATTTAGATAATAATAACCCAAACTTACTTCCTAAAGACGCACCAACTGCTTCCCCTTTATTTTCCTATTTAAAATATTATCCTTTAATAAACGAAATAGTACTAATATTAACTACTAATGATAAAAATATTTATGATGGTAAACAAACATCCACATATTATTTACCCCAAGTAAATATGTGGGGCCATCCCCATCATAATGCTTTACCAACAGTAAAAGGACTAGAATCAGAACAAACTTCAAACGATTATAAAGAAACAGAAGCAGGAGTATCTAGACAAGTAACAGATGGAGGAACAGATATAAATTTAGGACAATATTTTAAAGAACAAACAAATATAAAACCTTTATTACCTTATGAAGGTGATATGATTTTAGAAGGTAGATTTGGTAACTCTATAAGATTTGGATCTACCAATAATAACAATAATATATCAAATCCTAATACATGGAGTGACACTGGGAATACAGGAGATCCTATTACTATTATAAGAAATGGTCAATCATCAAAATTAGATGAAAAAGGATGGTTACCAACTATAGAAAATATTAGTGATGATGGTTCAAATATATATTTAACTTCTACACAAAGAATTAGAAATTTTAAACAAGCATCACCTTACATGGATTCATTCAATGCTGAATATATAGAACCACAAACTTTAGAACAATCTTTATTAGAACCTAGACCATTAAAGAAATCAGACACAGCTATAGGAGAACCTGTCCCTCTATTAAATACAGATATAGATCTTAGTTCTCAAAATGTACCATTAGGGGTAAATGAAACACCAGAACTAAACGAAATAGCAAAAGATTCTAAAATTGAAAATGAAGCTGAAAATCTTAAAAACACAAATAACCAAGTAATACAAAAAGACAATAATATATCATTACCTTCTCATTACAAAAATCCTGGTCAAGGTAGTAATAAAGGTGGTGTAGATAGTAATTTTGAAACAAGTGTAGATTAAAATGAATATAGAACAACTTATAGGAAGACATTTTAAATTAAAACATTTAATATGGTCAAATACTGCTGCATCTTCAGGTATCAATAATTTTCCTGGTATTGATAATTCCCCTACTCAATCTCAAGTAATAAGAGCTTTAACAAAATTAATGGAAAATATTGTTGATCCTATTGTAGATGTTTATCCTAATTTAGTAATAACTTCAGCATATAGAAGTATACAATTAAATACAAACCCAGCTATAGGAGGTTCAGGTAATTCTCAACACTGTTATGGTGAAGCAATAGATTTACAAGTACCAGGATTATCAACAGCAGAATTATATAATTATATTTACTATAATGTAAGTGGTTGGGATCAATTAATATGGGAATACCCAGAAAGAGGTATAAAAAGTTGGGTACATGTATCTTATAGTGAATATAGAACAAGAAAAAGAACAACATTAGCTTCTAATTCAACTAATTACCATAATTTATATGGTGGTTTAAGAAGAGGAAATAAAGACCAATACCAAGATGGTATAACTGATGCAAAAATAGTATAATATGGCTTATAAACCAACAAGTACAATTGATTATAAAGGTAAACAAGTAATAATAGATTCAGATAGATTATTATTTAATGCTAAAGGTGATTCTATATTATTATTTTCAAATCAAGCTATAGGTTTCAGTGCGCGTAAAAGTATCCATTTAGATACTAGTGATAATAATGAAAGTAAATTAGTAGTTAATACACCTAACATATATTTAGGTTTAAAATCAGACAAAAATTTACCAACAGAACCTGCAGTATTAGGAAATGAATTAGATGAATGGTTAGGAGGAATGAACGGGTTATTAGATATTATAGATGGTATTATTGATGATATGTTATATAAAGTATCATATAGTATAGGGCCTAGTTTTACAGGGCCAAATCCAGAAAATAATGCATCTTTTGTTACAAGAAGAAGACAAATACAAGCTTTAAGAGATAATATAGAACAATTTAAAAGTAAAACTACAAAATTAATATAAAATGGCTAGTAATACAATAGGAAATACTATAACTAAATCTAAAGAATCTTTAGATAAACTTAATAATGTAACACAAAAAATATCTAAAGTAAGTACTTTTGTTACCGTAGGGGCTGCGATAGGAGGTAGTGATGGTTTAACACCTATTAGAACTATAATTGAAAATGGAGTAGATGGTCCTTTATTTGATATAACTCAAGATTTAAAACAACAAGCAAAAGGAAAAGCAATACAAAAAGTTAAAGAAGAATTACCCACAAGATCAGAATTACAAGAAAGTATACTTACAAAAAGTTGTGACTCTAGAGTAATGAATATAGTTACAAAAACTAAAAATATTACTTTATCGTCTTTAAATAAAGGAAAAAATACATTAGAAGGAATAATTAAAAAATTAGAAAGACTTAAAACTAAAACAGACAAAATATTAGAATCATTAGTACAAATATCAGCATTATTAGCAATATTTCAAGCTTTACTAACAGCTTTAAAAGTAATAATAGTAGCAGCTAAATTAGCTTTAGTAGCACTTGTAGGTCTATTCGCATCGGGTAAAGCAACTGAAATTATAATTGACAAAATTAAAAAAGCAGAAGGCTTAATATTAATATATGTAGGAGCTATAAAAACATATATTAGTTATGCCCTAAAAACAGTAGTTAAGGTTATAGCTATATTTAATATAATACCCTTAATTATAGCACTATTTAACACATTATTATCATCAGTTAA
>Ga0208434_1000533_pt1 | contig 17820 bp, 22 predicted proteins | sample 13_taG_FD_184086 | JGI IMG/M metagenome (GOLD analysis project Ga0208434, IMG submission 184086) | Marine viral communities from the Subarctic Pacific Ocean - 13_ETSP_OMZ_AT15268 metaG (SPAdes) (version 2) | ecosystem: Environmental > Aquatic > Marine > Oceanic | place: Pacific Ocean | collected... | reverse complement strand
CATTTCATTAGCAGCTTTCATTTCAGGCGCTACATTAACCTTTTTTGTTTCTTTTTTTGCCATGATATAATATAATAAAAAATTAATAAAAAAACTACCCTACCCGAAGGCAGGGTAGCTTAAAGTAATCTACTTCATTAACATAAAGTTGTTAGCACCTTGAGTAACTAAACATCTTTCTGATAAAAAGTGTAGTTGCATTGCATCTAAAGCAGATGTAGCAGCTCCTACAGATCCTGTAACCCAAGACTTCATTCTTCGGTTGTCAGTTTGTGAAGCACGGAAACGTACGTGTAAGAACGGACGCTTGATTGAAGCTCCAACAGTCTGATCATATACAGATGAAGAACCAGCAGGAATAAACATTCCTCTAATAGCTCCAGCAGCATAAGCATCGTTGATTGATCCACGAGTAGCTTTATCGTTTAGGTAACGCATGTCAGACTTATAGAAGTCATAAGAACCTCTTCTAAATCCAGAGAAACCTAAGTTTAAAGCCATATCTTCAGAGTTATCAAATACACCGTAAGATGTACCACCAGCACCGTAAGAGTTCATAGAAGCTAACATATCGTCGATAGCTAGAGACGTAGCTCTATTTACAAACATCATGTTTTCTTCAATAGCACCTTGCTTGTCAAATTCAGCTAAGATAGCGTCAAATTCAGCTAAGTCAGTAGCAGCGTTAACACCAGTAATACCAGTAGTAACATTACCTCTTTCTTCGATAGCGTTGAATAATCCTTGAGTACCAGTAACATCTCCTGAGTTTAAACCGTAAAGATGATCGTCAGTTACGTCAGCTACACCACCAGTATAACCACCAGCAGCTCCACCTTTTACAGACTCTAACATAGACATTTCTAAGTAGTCGTTAAAACGAGCTCTTGTATCAGACTCAGCTTTTAGATACCATAAGTAACCGCCTTGTCCACCTTCAGTAGAAACCTCTACCCAACCAATACGAGATGCATCAGAACCTGACACTTCGTAGTAGTCTTTCATGATAATAGGCTTATTAGAAAAAGACTTGAAAGAAGGCTCATTAGCTCCTCTTGAAGAACCACCATCGTAGTTGTCGCCTTTCTTAAACTCAGAACCATAAACTAATATAGTAACTGAATTTGCACCTTGTGATGCATCAAAAGTAACGTCTAAGTTAGCTTCACCGTAAGGCGCGCATGTAACAGCAGCGCCAGCTACAGCAGTAACTAAAGCTTTAACAGTACCTTGAGAGCTAGCTATAACAACAGTATCGTTTTTGCGAATACCGTGGTTTGCACCAGCAGCTACGCCATCAATATCATTACCGATTGTTACTACACCACCACCAGTAGTAGCGTCTGTAATTTCACCTGTATAAGATAAGTGTAAACGTCCTTGCTCAGACCATACAACTTGATCAGCTGTCATAGCCTCTTCAGCACCTATTTTTGAAAGAAATCCTGAAATAGTTCTCGGTCCGAAAACTTCAGCTTCTTTTTCCATAAGGTCTGGTAAATATTGTTGCGCCCAGTCATTTGCACCAGACGTAAAATCTAGATAGTTATTAGATAGCGTTTGCTTTCTTGAAGAAGGAACGCTATTTAAACTACCACCTGCATTAATTGCCATAATAAATATTTTTAAGTGTTAATTATTTTTTAATTTTAAATTTAAAATCAGAAGAATTATCACCTAACACTCTTACTTTCATTTTACTAGTATTAACGTCACCACCAAATTGCTGGCGAGGACTCATGCTAACGTTTTTAGCTTTAGCAACGCTCTGCTTTAAAGCATCTGCTTTGCCTTGCTCGTAAAAGTGCTGTGCAATTGCATCAGCGTTCATAGCTGTAAAAATACTTTTGTGATAACCCTTAGCATCTGATATTACATTATCTTCATTCAAAAACTTTTTGACAAAGTTGTTAATATCGCTTTGAGTTTCTTTAACACCGTCTACGTTCTTAACGTTATATCTAAACTTCTTGTCGCCAACGTTATATTCAAATCCTTTGAATTTTTCGTTAAACAAGTTGTTAGTTTTGTTCATAAACGCGCTGTGTTGTTTCTCAGCTACTTTTCTGTTGTCTTCCGACTCTTTGTTATATCGATTAAAAAAGTCCATTGCCTTTTGATATTCATCGTTAGGCGCTTGACGCATTTTAATCTCATCGTAATATGTGGATTTTACACTTTCCAAGTGGTTCTTTGCTTGAGCAACTTGCTCCTTCAAAGCTAATTTTTTTCTTCTTATATCTCTATCATCATCTAACTCTTCGTCAAAAGAAAATTGATCTTCCATCATAAAGTCTATTTCTTCTGCGTTTAGATGAGGTTTAGTTTGCTTATAGTATTCTTTTAACAGTGTTAAATTATCTAAGTCAGAGTAATCTCTGTTTAGCTTAACGTAGTCTTCTATATCACCACCTGTATCGTTCATAAAGTCAACTAACTTTTGAACGTTTTCTGGTAATGGTTTTCCAGTCTCTTTAGCTTCAGCTATAGCCTCTTCTACTTCTTCTGTAACTTGCTCAACTTCTTCTTTTACTTCTTCTTCAGTTACTTCTTCTAGTACTGTGTCTTGTGTTTCGGCCTCCGGCTGTACTTCTTCTTGTTCCGGTGTGGCGTCGGCACTTTCATCGCTTCCAACCACTCCTGTGTTGTCAGCTGAGCCATCTGCAGCTTCTGTTGTTTCTTCTGGGTTTTCATCTTCAATTGGTTTGTCTAAGTTTACCTTAATAACGCTGTCATCGCCAGCACTTTCAAATACACTTTCATCAACTGTTTCTACAGTTTCTTGTGTAGTCTCATCGACTACTTGTTCATTTTTTTCTTCTTCCATAATAAAATATTATATAATTAGTAAAATTACCTAGGCTCAAACGAACCTAAATCAAATCCACTTCCAATAGTATCATTACCTGATGATTCAAAGTTTTTAGGTGGTTTGCCCGTCTTTCTTTGATCTATAAGCTCTGATTGTTGTGAAGCTTGTATTTTAGTTCTTTTATCTTTACGATCTTCTTTAGTAGATTCTCTACTTAATATGTTTTGCATATCCATCTGTCTAAGCTGCATGTTATATTGAAACTCTTGAGCCATAAGCTGAGATTTAATTTGCGCTTCAGCTTGTAGCTTTTGAGCGTCCATTTGAGCTTCTACTTGCTTAGTTTGCATTTTAGCTTGCTCTAGCGCTTGTTGTTTTTGTACTTCTAGCTGAGCAGCTGCTTGTTGTTGTTGAGTGTTAGCTTGTGCTTGAGCTTGTATGTTTTGCTGTTGCATCTGCTGATCTCTTTGTAGCTTCTTTTTTCTTCTAATTTTAAGAAGTTGATTAGCCAGCTTAACGTTTTTAATGTCTCGCAAGTCTATAGCATCTTCTAAATCTATGCTTTGCTGAGCTAAAGCTTGTTGTATATTGTTTTCTAATATAGCTTGCTCTTCTTCATCAGGCATAAGCTCTAAGAATATGCCAAAATCATACAGATGTAAGTTTGACATCTCTTCAAGCGTAGCAACATTATGCACGCCAATGCTTTGAATAAAAGCATCTTTTGTAGGAGAATATTCTATGATGTCAGATATTCTTAATGACAGTTGCTCTGCGACTTCAGCTGTTAAGAATAAACCTGAATCAAGTATATGTCTAGTCGCTGTATTAGAGTTTGCTGCCGCCAGTTTTTGTACGCCAAGCAAAGCTCTTTCGTCAGGCGTACTACCGTCACGAGCTTCGTTAAGCCCGGTTACGTCGCGTATCATTTGTAAGTAATAGTTATAATTACCTATTAGTGCTTGTATCTTGTTACCACCAGATCCAGAAGTAATTTCTTGAATAGGTACTTTACCAGGATTCATATCGCCCTCAGAAGTAAATGATCTACCAATAACACTACCTGTTTGGAAGAACATGTTTAAAGCTTCTTGTGGACTGTAGTTCGTTCCATTACCTAAGTCTATTTCAGCTAAACCATCAGCGTCTAAATAAACTCCGTCTGGAACCATACGCGACATTACTTGCTGAAGTTTCAAGTGTGTCAGTTGTATCATATCAGCAAATCCTGTAATACGTTTTACTAAAGATTCTATTCTACCTTTATACATACGAGGAGCTACTATATTGTAGTTCATTTTAACTTTAGTAAAATCACTTTTTGGCCTCATCATATTTTTAGCCATCTGCCATTTTAACAACTTCTTTGTGCCAAGAACCATAGCGCCTTCATATAAACACTCTATTGATCTTTGTAGCTTACTGTAATCAGTAGCTTCTTTTGGCGGATCAAACGTGTCGTCTTTTTCAATAAGCTTACTAGCACCAGAACCTGTTTCTTTTACTTTGTAAACCTCGTTCATATATGTTTTATAGTTGAAATATAAAACTTGAACTTTATTTTTGTCTGTATCTTCGTAACCTACGCCGCTATACTGGCTGTTAGACTTTTGCACATCAGCACTATTCTGTATCTCTTCTAAATCTTCGTGAGTTAAGTGTGGAAACTCTTTGGCTAACTCGTTAATAGGTATAGTCTTTACTTCTCCAACGTAATACAAATCATCAAAGTAAGGTGAATCAGTGTAAGAGTAAACTATATCCGCAGGATCTACGTATTTTATTGTAACTCCTTCTGAAGTGTTAAAATCTGTTTTCACAGCAGCGATACCAAGTACAGTTAAATCGTAGTAAAGCTGTTTTTTAATTAAATCGTAATTATTGCCATCAAGTAAAACATTTATAGCTTGCTCTTCCGCTAATTCTACAGCTTGCTTATAAGTTAACTGCATGTGCAACTCTAGTTCTTCTTGAGTTTCAGGTAATGTAGCTGGATCGTTTTGATAAAGGTTTATACCAAACTCTTCAGCCGCAAAGTCATTCATCTCTTTAGTAGCCATATCTCCAAGTACACTTTCCATGTACTCTGTTCGTTTAGCTACACCGTATGGATCTTGAGAATATGCCTTAATGTCAAAGGATCTATTAGAAAGTCCATTTACAACTATATCTACAAACTTAGGGATAATAGGCACGGGTGTCCAATCAAGGTTTAAGTAGCTTAAGTCACCATTTATAGAAAGTTCGTCTTTATACTTTTGTATAGACTGCTCTCCTCTAGCGTATAACCTTAAGTTATGATAGTTGTTAAAATTGTTTTGATACCTATTGTGGTTTCTATCGTTGTTAAACCACTCTGTTTCGATTGCTTTAGCAACCTTTAAACCGTAGTCATAGCTTAGCTTTTCAGCATCACTAACTACTTGACTTGGAAAATAACTCTTTATAACAGACTCTGCCATACTTTTATTTTATTATTTTTGATATTCCACCTTGGTTAGAATATTTAGATATATTTATGTTTACTTGCGGTCTTTTAATATCCGCGTGTGGTCTGTAAAGGTGACGATTGCAAGCCATTATAGCTAAACCAGAGCTTATAGCGGCATCAAACTTAGTTCTTTTGTTTATATCAAACTTAGCCCAATCATTTAAAGTTCTATTAAAATATATGTTACCATACACTCCTTCTTCTAAGTGACCTACGTGATCATTGATATACATTTCTATAGCTGCAGCGTGAGCTTGCTTTATATCTTCGCTAGAGTTAGGTATACCACCTATTTCTTTTTCAGCAGTACTTAGCTTATTCCAAACTTTATCTGGTCTATTCATACTAAAACCTCTATAGCCTCTTCGCTTAAAGTAGTAAAGTAATCTTGGTTTGTTATTTTCTGCTAACAATGGCATACCGTAAAATATGCAAGCCATTAGTATATCTTCAAAAAATATTTCTGCGGTTTGTGGTCTAGCAATATATTCTAAAAAGAAATGGTTTGGCGGAGCGTCTTCCATACTAAACTTTGTTAGTCCATGAAGAGATCCGTTGGATCCTCTACCATCAACAGTACCACTAATATCATAACTATCGCAGCCAAAGGCGCCCATATGCTCGTTACCAGGGTACTTAATACCATTTTTTATTATTACATTGTTTTGAAGTCTAGGCTGAGGCGTCCAGCTTATGTTAAACCTTCCTTTTGGGTCAGGATTAAAAACTACGGCCGTATCTTTAACTCCATTTACCCACTGAAAATTACCAGTGTTGTAAACAGCGCTATTTCCTATTCCTTCATTATAATCTATTTGCTCGTATATTTTAACTAAATTAAATATACTGTTTTTTGTTTCATCTCTAAACGCATGCTCTTCTGTTCTAGGAAACTGCCTATAAAACTCATTTAATGCGTCTTGGTCTTCTTTTAAACCTTCTACTTCGTTGTTCCAATTATCTATAACGCCTACGTCTATTAATTCACCGTCTGGTCCATGAACATCTCGTCCTGGAGTAATGAAGACAGGTCGTCCATATTCGTCAATAAATCCTTCAAAGTTCCACTCCATTGGAATAAACAAAGCATATAAACCAGATTTTGTTTGACCATTTTTATTTCTTCGAGTTACATCACTATCATTATACAATCTTTTGAAGTTGTCACCACCTTTGTCTAAAGCATTAGATGTTGATCCCATCATACACTTACCAATAATTCTACTACCTAATCTAAGACAAGTTTTTGTAACCCGCCAGTTGTTTAGTATATTATCTGGTCTTTCCCACTTACCACTTTCATCATGAACCAGCAGTGATAATTTTTCACCATCATAACTGTTGTCACCAGTGTTTTTCCAATCAATCGTCGTATCTAAACCTTTTATCTCTTCTAGCTTTTCATTAACCTCTATTTTTTTACGAGTAAACTTACTCGCTGGTACACGATACGCTAGCTCAGACTTTGGTCTGTCCATACCATCTTGAATAGGTTTAAAGAAAAAAGGATAATTTATTGATATAGGCACAACCTTGTCAGTAAACATCTTTTTAGCATCACCACCACTCTTGGATAGTATTCCATATCTACTATCACTCGATATTGTAGCTAAGTTAACGGTTTCAGCAGAGCTCATAAAAGAAAACCCAGAACGTCTATTTTTAAGATAACACATGCCGTAACATCTTTTGTCAGCCTTACAAGCCTCCCAAAATATAAAAAACAATCTATTAGCTTCGCGGAAGTCTGGAGCACCTACATCTATCTTGCTCCATTGGAGGTACATATAGTGAGTTCCTGTAATATAAGTTGGAACGCTAGCATTCTCAAACCAGAAACCTTCGTCACGCCTTTTGAATTCTTCATCTATATAATCGTACCATTGTTCTTTTTGTTCGTCTGGATATGCTTTCCAGTCAAATATAGTTTTAATCTTATCTAACAGCTTTGGTTTGTCTAACTGCTTCCACTTATTTTGCTCGTTGCTATGTACTTTTTTAGGTTGCTTAGGTAAAGCTATTTGCAAGCCTTGTATTTCATACACATCACCTATTTGGCCAGTTTTAGATATAACTACAATATCATGTTCTTTATTGTAGCCGTAATCCCATTTCTTACCTTTATTAAGTCTACTTAAAGTAGTTTTTTTAACAGGTTCAACTATTTTATATAGCGTTTGCTCGTAGCTCATTTAGATCTTCCTTCAGCAAAACCTTTAAACACTCTTTCTTCTTTCTTTTCTGGCTCTTTACCTTCTAATAAGTTTTCTTCTTCTTGAATACGGTTTAGTATTTCAAAAGCGTCAAATATAGCTAGCTTTTTAGTAGCAGCAGCATTTTTAAGCCTATCAGCCGTAATATCATCACCACTATCAACAATAGCTTCTTTAGCTACTTTAATAAGCTCTTCAACTGCTCTATGCCCAGCTTGGATTATACTCTTCTTCGTCTCCTTGATATTCATACTTAACTGTAATAAACTTATTATAGACTCTATAAAGCTTTTGGCCTTCTATTATAAACTCGTAAGTAGAGAAAGGCGTGAAACCTACGAGCTCTCCAATACTATTAACTCCGTCTGTATATTTTACAATGCCAACACAACTTTGTTCTACTTCTTGATTTAGCTTGTCTTTTTGCTTAATAGGCTTTACAAAGCAAAAACCATCAACAGCTTTCCATTTATCTTTTGACTTGTATAAAAACACTTGATCTAAACTAACTACGTAAGTGTTTTCGTCAATAAAAGCCTTACTGTTTTTTTCTTCACCTTTAGCGTTGTACCATCTTCTAAACACGTTATGATGTACTATTACAGTATCACCAACTTTAATCTTAGTGTCAAATGCTGTAGGAACAGCTTTTATTATAGCTTCTCTATTAACAAACTCGTGGTTTTGTATTTCAGAGTTTAAAATTAAATCTTTATCCTCTACCTTAGCGGTGTTGTTGTATCTACTACCTTTAGGCTCGATAATAAAATTAAAAGGTGTTTTCACTAATACTCTAGATTATACTCAATAGATATAGCCATATTCTTATTAAAATCCTTCCACGGTAATACATCTTTATTTTTCTTGATGTATATAGAGTACTTGTCGTCTTCTTCTATAATGTCACAAATAGTATGACCACCATACACATCCTGTCCAACAGAATAGTGCATGGCGTCAATTTTGTAGTCTTTACCAATTGTTATTTTACGAATCAGCTTGCTCATCTTCTGGGTATTTAATGTCTCCAGTGTTAATATCAATGTCGACTTTACCGTACTCTTCTTCTAAAGTAGCGTTAAGCTCAGATAGCTTTTTATTGATATTGTCAAGCTCGTGAAGTAGCATGTGCTTCCTAGCGGCTATGTTACCTACTTCTAACTTGATTTGATTTGATGCGTTTATAACGCTTTGAACTTCTTTTAGTTGCTCATCATTAATTTTGCTTGGCCTAAGGTCTTTAACCTTTGCCGTCTTTCTTTTTGCCATAATTTAATTTAATTTAATTGTTTATTAAAATTTATAATCCGCGTAGTCTAGACCCATAAAAGCGTGGACGCCATTATCTTCTATTTCTACTGCGTAATCAGCCCACCCGTTAGGGTGAGTGTAATCTAAAGTTTCAGCTTCTGCATCAACAGGTTCTAAACCTTTCCATAATACATCAACGTGATACATTACAGAATTTATTGGCGCTTCAACCTCATTACCTTCTTCATCATAATCACCTGGAGTTATAGTAATGTTACCTAACTCAATAACAACGTGCTTATGATTATCTTCTAAAGCGTTTATTTTACTTTTAGCTGTAGATTCGTTTGTAAATTCGTACTTACCTATCTTATTCATTAGCTTGTTAAATTGATTAAGGCTTCCTGTTTTAGTATTCTATCAAATACTGCTATTGCTTTGACTTTGCCTCTAAAATTATTACTTCCAGAGCCGTCGGAAAAATCTAAGGTGTTTAAAGCAGAGCTAAAATCAAATGTAAATTGTTCAAAGTTAGTATTAGCTTCTGTTACTTCACGGCCGTTAACAAACAAAACATTTTTGCCAGACATATAGCCTATAGCTATTTTATTGAAAGAAGCTAAATCAGTACCAGAAGAATTATCTAAAGCAACTCTTTCTTCAAATTCTGTTGAACTTTTAACTATAGCTACTTTTATGTCACCTTCGCTTCCACTAGCAGCGCTAGAAAATATAACAATTCTTTTATCAGTAGTACCATCACTTATTGAAATCTGACTACCAACAGCTTTATCTTCCTCTGATAGAGTAGCTATTTCTGCATATAACACACCCTGTGTACTATTTATTAATGTACTATTACCACTACCTGTTAGTGTTTCTGTTGCTCTTGTAACTGTACTACCCGTTAGTGTTGGTATGTACGATGTAGCGTAGGATAAGGCTTCAGCTTGTGCGCCCCATATGTAAATGTCAGTAATATAAGTATCACCACTATTTACTAATGTTAATTGATTACCAAAACCTACTGCATCAAATCTTTGCCATTCGCTAGTGGTAATTTTTCTAGTGGTATTAGTTCCATCATATAAATCAAATTCATTATTACTTGCATCGGCATATTTTGCATATATTGATAAAGTAACAGGGTTATTATATGTAAATAATGGACTTTGTATGTATGTATTAAAAGTAGCAGGGTTTGTTAATCTATAAACTCCTAAGCTACCATCAGGTGCAACCACATCACTTTCATAAGTTAAAGTTGAGTTAATACCTAAAGTCCATTGACTAAAATCCTCACTATAAGTAACTAGATTAGTAGAAGTAGGCTCTAACAACCAATGCCCATTCTCTCCATTACTATCATAGTTTATTCTAGCTAAATCTACATCTTCACTAAATGTAATATCTTTTATTGATACGTTGTCTATTGATATATCTGTTGCACCACTAAATCTTGCAATATCTAGTAAAGTTCCATTAGCTTCAAAGTTATATTCATAGCTTCCTACACCACTAAGAGATGCTTCTATTTCACCACCACCACTTGTATAACCTATTTTTATTGAACCTTGTGTAGAATCTACTATATCAAAGTTTAATCTGTATGTTCTTCCTGATGTTAAGATTGTTTGTCTTAATGCAGAAAAATCACCTGTGCTATATATAACTCCTTTGCCACTATCTATATAAGATTCTCCTTGTAAACTCCACCTATCGTTAGGGTCAACTTGTTGTACTGATAGTAAATTTGTTTCTACATAATCTTCGCCTGTTGGAACAGGTATTGTTACTAAAAAACCAATATAAGTAGTAGTTGCAGTTGCAACAAAATATGCACTTGTAGTTAAAGTTAAATCATCTGTTGTTACATCTTGATAAATAGCAGGAGATAAATTTGCAGTATTACTAACTCTCATAATAAGCGAACCACTAGAGTTGTTTCTTGCACCAAATGAGTTTATTTTATATGTTTTACCAATCACAGTTGTTATAGCAGTAGATATTCCAAAAGTATCATCTGTTCCTGTTGTTGCTCTTACAGTATCTCCAACAACAGATAAAACAGAATTTGACCTTGCGTTAATCCAATTATCTGTGCTGCTAGTAGATGTAACCAATTCATCACCCAACTCCTCAAAATCACCATTAAGTACTAATTCAGGGTCAGTAATACTCTGCATATCTTGTACTAAACCATCAGAGTTTATTCTTGTAGCACTACTTGCTCTATCGAAGTCAAAGTCTGCTGTTGCTTGAACTGTTATGTCATTCCAATACGCATACTTACCAATCCCTATACCACTTATTAAAGTTATATAGATAGTCGTCTCGCTTGGAGAAATCCTTATCGTTCTTTTACCTGTGCTAGTAAAATTGGCTTCGCTGTGATAATTTGTTGTATTTATACTATTACCAATTCTTATGTAGTTAGATGATGAAGTTCCTGAGTCAACTAAATTGTATGTTATTATATAATCTTTGCCTGTTTCTACTGTAATTGGTATATGCGTATAACCATAAGCTCCTGATGTGTCAGTTAATTTTAAATATCCGTTTTCATTGACAATTGTACCTGAGCTGTTAACAATAGTCCAACTATCAGCTTCACCTGAGTTAGGTATTAAATTTTTACCGTAGTCAGGCAAAGATGGTTTTACGCAATGTACCCTTGCATCAGAATATGCAGTAGGTGTAAGTAGTATAGATGCTTTGTCTAGCAACTCGTAGTTGTCTATTTCTTGAATAGTGTCTTTTGAGCCTTGATTATTTTCGTAATAAGTAGATCTTTCTCTTAGTTTGGCTAATAGCTTAGCCGCTAGAGACCTTAAGGCACTAGCTTTATGTGAACCTAGTCCTAGCCCTAACATTACTTACCGAAATAATAAATTACGCTTCCTGATGATAACGTAGCCGCTGTCCATCGACCAAATACAGTCATACCAGCAGGGAAAGTTATTGAACTTGTAATAGCATCTGCGTTAGCGCCGTTTTGAGCTACTTGAGTGGCTGTGCCAGTAAAAGCAACGTCGTCCGCGTTGGTTGCGTCAGCTGTTAGTGTAGTAAAAGCAGAATCAGCTACAAATTGTATACCGATTATAACTTTTCCAGTTGGAGGGGTAAAAGCGCCTGTGTCTGCTACAAATCCGCTGCCTAGCTGTCCAAAGCCGTAGCTTACTTCTGTTGAATTAATTCCCATTTTATTTTTTTATTTTTTCGTATGAGCGTCCACCAAAATAGGCGCCTATCACTGTTATTAATACTAATTGTAAAAGATCAACCCACTTATCCTCTACTGTAAACATAATCACACCTGCATCAATAAAAATTAGCAGTGTTGTGCATATTACTAACCAAGCTAACACTAGCGGGCGTATAGATTTACTAAGCCATGAGTCAGACTGCATGTCTGATTTCCACCTAGCTGTTACTTCTTCTTGCATTTTAGCTTCACTATCTAAAAGCATCTGCTTTATTTTAGCTTTAGCTTCATCACGTTCTTTGTCTGTGGTGATAACTTTGTCGAGTATACCCTCTGCATTATCTAATACTTTGCCTAAAAGCCCACTCATTAAATTCTGTACCATATTAATGTTCGTTTCCGTTATTAGCGTCATTCTCCCAAGGAAAACCGCCGTCACCAGCTTCTTTCCACTGCCCATCAACATTAATCATATCTTTTCCGTTGATAGTTTGACGCATAAACGTTTCACCGTTGTATTTTATATAATCATCACCATAAGCAAGCTTACCTACTTTCATGTCTGTAGCGTGTCTCATTTCATGGTTGATAACTTGTCTTTCTTCAGCGCTGCCAGGAACTAACTTGTCGCTAATGTATATAGAACCATCCATATTAGCTTCGCCTAGTATTCCTTCGCCTAAATCTTTTCTTATAACAGGGGTGCCTGGAACTGAAGCTTGTGGATCTCCACCTTCTTTACCAAACCTATGTTTTTTGATTATTCTGCCATTGACAGCAATATCTCTTGTGCCTCTACCTAGTTTGAACCCCATTATCTATCTTTATCTTTTATCATATCGTCTATAGCCTTGTTAAAGACTTTATCTGTATATGTTTTGTTATTGTAAAATACGCTTCTTTCAGATGTTGGCATATCTTCTTCGCCAAGTAGTATCCTGTATATTCTACTTATTAACTGCTGACATTTAAACGATGTTTTAAATACTGAGTATTTTATAGTCGTTCTATTCCTGTGTCTCCACACTTCAATCCAGCCTAGCTTTCTTAGTTTATCCCACCGAGTCTTATCCCAGCTCATGGTATAAGTACCATCAATAAATTCTTGTCTTGTAAACCGTTTTTGACAATCTAAAAATATTAGAAGTTCAAGATCGGCATCTGTTAACCCGTAAGTCTTACAAGCCCACTTTCTAGTGAGCCTGTAATACTTTAGGATTTGTAATTCACGTAAATCGTGACTAGTTAATCTCACTTATTACACTTCGTCTTCAGTGACTGTAACAGTTGTAATTCCAGCTACTAGATATTCATCTGCAGCATCATCAGCAACAACAACTAATTTTTGGTGAAACTTTGCCATTGGAGCTAAAGCTGTAGCTAAAACTTTAAGAACGTTTTCTGACTCTCCGTCAGCACATCCTAAAACTATTTTTTGCTTATTAGTGCCGTTAGTAATAATGTTCACTACTTGATCACCAGCGTATATCATTTCGATTGCGCCTGGTCTAAGAGCAGCAGCTTTCTCATCAGTTGCTGATCTAAAAAATAATAATGGTCCCATTTTTTAAATTTTTAAGGATTAATAAATAATTTGTTTGTCGTTTTGAGTTTTAAGTTTATTGTTTGCGGTTTAGGTTTAATCAATTAATACGACGTCTTTCTGTTGAATAACACCGTAAAAATTATCTTTATGCTGAACTCCATGTCCTGCATGTCTATCGTAATAAACTATATCACCTTCTACTATGCCTTCTACATAGTTTCCAATAGATATAACTTTTGCTTTTAAATATCTATTATCCTCGTTGAGTTCATCAGTAAGGATTAATCCACCGACTTTCTTTTCTTGTTGTTTTATCGGGTCTATGATTATGTATTGATTAACTGCTTTCATTTACTCGAATATTTGAAATTACACAATCAGCAGATATAATAGTAGTTACAACAGATACAGCATTTTTAAGAGCTGACTTAGTTACAAGCACAGGATCAATAACTCCAGCTTTCACCATGTCTACTTCTTGTCCTGTAGTAACATCTACGCCTACTCCTTCTTTGTCAGGATAATCTACTACTTCGAAGCCTGCGTTATACATTATAGTTTTAAAAGGCGCTTCTATAGATTTAAGTAGTATCTCTTCACCTACGTTAGTAGGTTCGATTTTTTTAGAAGCGTTAAGGAGGGCAATACCACCTCCTGGCACTATACCTTCTTTCAAAGCCGCTTTAGTCGCGTATATTGCGTCTTCAACCCTATCTTTCTTTTCTTTGAGCTCGACTTTAGAGTCAGCACCCACTTTGATGATACCAACTGAACCCGATAACATAGACAGTCTTTCTTCCAGCTTTTTCTTAAAGAAACTATTTTTCTCGTCCGCAACAAGCTTTGCGACTTGGTCGATTCTTTCACTAATATCATTTTCTAATTCTAAAGTTGTTATAACAGTGTTATTATCATCTGTAGTCGCATATTCTGCTTCTCCTAGTATATCTAAGCTAATACCATCTAAGTCATCTCCTAGCTCTTCATTTACAACCTTAGCGCCTGTTAACACAGCTAGATCTTCGCAAGTATCTTTTTTAGTAGGACCAAAGCCTGGTAAGTCAATAATATTAACTTTAATGTTGCCTTTAACCTTGTTCATGAGCAGCGCCGATTTTACTTGTTGTGATACTGGCGCTACAATGAGTAAAGATCGGTTGTTTTTGATTACATATTCTAATATACCTTGTATTTTACGTACGTTAGGTATTTCAGACATGCATATCAATATAAGAGGATTATCTAAATCAGCTTTTTGCTTTTCAGTCGCTGTAGAAAAGTGAGGAGAAGTTAAAGGTGAGTCAAATTGCACGCCGTCTACGATTTCTACGTAAGTTTCTTCAGTATCTGACGTCTCCATAAGTACTACACCGTCTTTTCCAACAGCAGTATACGCTTTAGCGATGATAGAACCTAGCTCAACGTCGTTATTACACGAAATAGCAGCCACGTTATTTAACATGTCATCGTTTACGTCAATTTTAACAGTATCTAAGTACTCGTTAACCTTGATAATACCAGAGTTGATGCCGTTTTTAACATCTCTCAGCGTACTTTCGCCAAATTTAGTGGAATTTACTGTCTTTAGCAGTGATTCTGCAAGTACAGTTGCGGTTGTAGTGCCGTCACCCGCCTCTCTAACAGTGTTTCGAGCTGCTTCTTTGAGTAATGTGGCACCCATGTTCTCAACCGGATCATATAAGACTACGCTTTCTGCCACGGTTACACCGTCTTTTGTTATGACCGGGTTGCCTCTGGCGTCTTCATATATAACGCACTTGCCAGAAGCGCCCAGAGTAGACTTTACAGCAGAAGCTAACTTGTCTACTCCGGCGATAATCTTCTTTTTTGCGTCATCGCCAAAGTTTAAATCTTTGACAATTTCGCTAGGTAAATTGTAATCCATTTTATTTAATTTAATTTAATTTGTTGAGTTTATTTTTTGAAGGTCTTTACGACTTTCGGTCCTTTGGTAGCTTCTAACTTCTTAGAAAAATGGTCGATGCTTCCATCAATTGCTGACTCTGCGCCTTCCATTGTTTCTCGACGCGTAACATCGTGCCACGAATCGTTTTTAGGGTTAGATACTTCGGTTTGATAATAACCATTAGGCAACTGTGTTATTCTCCAGTTCTCTTTGTTAGCTAAGTGCTCCCACTCTGCTTTGGTTTTATCGTTTACTTTTTGTTGACCACCTGTTGTTGAGGTAGTCTGGTAATATAGGTACGTCATTTTAGTTTGGTTTTAGGTTAATAACGTGGTTAACGGTCTTTCCGTTAAATTTATCCTCTACAAGACGGGCAAATTGTTTTGCATCCTGTACAAGGCTTATTGCTTTTGTTTCTTTTATTTTTATACATCTTAGCAGGTGATTCTTTACCATACATTTTAGTTGGTGCACCTTTGCCACCATCTGCTTTACTAGCATGTACAGCTTTACGTTGTGCGTCTGATGCATACTTTTTAGCTGGTGAAGCTAAGATCTTTGCTTTTAATTCTTCTGGTAGCCTGTGTTGATTACCTTTTAGAGCTTTTAGTATAGGAGACTTTGGAGTCATCTTATAACAGCTTCTTTTTTGTGCTGGGCTTTTCTTACCGTACATGTCTTTTATTATTTACGTTCTCCGTGCTTCCACACGTTTCTATTATTTTTAGTACTCATTTTCACAACAGATCCATCTGACTTGTGATGTAGATCATATTCAGATGACTGACCTATTCTTTGGTTCTCTGCTTTACGTGCTCTACGCTTAGGAGTCATAGCCGCAGCTTTGTCTCTACGCTTCTTAGCAGCCGCCGCTTTAGGCGATAGCTTTTGCTTTAGTTTTATTGGCGAACCTTTCATAGTAACATAATTACATAGTAGCAATAATATTTAAAAAGTGTGACACTTGCCTGTTACTAAAGAAACCTTAATAGGCTATTGTCACTATAAAAAACATATTGTAAATATTGGGGTATAGTGTAGCCCCCACCCCCTAGGCAGGCCCCGCCTAAATGGAAAGCGCTTTTTTTTAGGCCACCGGCCGCTTGCACGATTTCGTTTAGCGAAACGTTTTCGCGTTTACGCGTAAATGTATAGCATTTCACAAACTAGCGTAGAGATATTCCAGATAATATATTTGTAAGTTTTGTTAAGAGTGTGGCAAACACACAACACTAAAACGATACAACACAGATAATATAATTGTAAACTAAATAACTAAAATTAAATATTATGTCAAACATTACTACAAAAAGATTTGTTATGCGCAAGTCACTAATCGGAACTAACACAATCATTACATTTACTAACAAGAAAGAGCAAACGTATACATACGACCACGATGCAGTATACTCAGCTAATCAAGAAAAGTTAGAAGGTATGGACTGCTGGCACAAGTACGGTAACTATACTAACTCTAGTAACCTACCAACGTGGGCACGTGAACATCAGGTGGAGACTAAATAGTCTTCATTTGATTAATCACTAACCTACAAACTGTACAACATGCATATACTAGAAACTGTTATCCTAATCCTAATACTATTACCTACATTCATATGGCTCGAAGAGACGATCTCACAGAAGTAGAATATCATACTAAAGAAATGAATTACTACAAGCGATTTGATAAAGATATGTATCGCTATCACCGTAATGAGTTACGCAAGCTGCTCGGCAGCGACGCCGTGTAACGGTGTATAGCATTTACACAAACTAGTATAGACCTCAACCAGATAATGTAATAAACTAAATTATGCAAAACAAACCAAACACACACAAACAAATAATTTCTTTATTAAAATATCTACAAATAAACAAATTAAAATACACCACTAATTACTACTCATCTTTATCTAAAAAACATATCATAACTATTTATTATAATACTTCACCTCAATTCGAATACCTAACATACAATAAAAACTTCTACCAACTAAACAATACTTACAACTCAATAACATATCAAATTAATCTACCATAACAACCACCTCAACAAAGTATACAAACTCATTAAGAGTTTAATAAGATAATATATATATAATAAAACTAATAAATAATTAAATTATGGAAAATCAAGAATTAAAAGAATTTAAAATCATCAATCTTCATTCAATGGAAACTGAGAAAATAAAATACTCAAATTATATTGATCTTAATATTGATCATACCTCTGATGAATTCGAGGAAATATATATTGGAGAAATGATTGAATTATTTAATATCACTCCTGAAGAAATGAGTACACTATACTATGATATTACTACCATGGAATTAGGAGTGTAATATAAAACGCAGCACTACACCTTCGGGTGTAT
>Ga0208434_1000531_pt1 | contig 17846 bp, 16 predicted proteins | sample 13_taG_FD_184086 | JGI IMG/M metagenome (GOLD analysis project Ga0208434, IMG submission 184086) | Marine viral communities from the Subarctic Pacific Ocean - 13_ETSP_OMZ_AT15268 metaG (SPAdes) (version 2) | ecosystem: Environmental > Aquatic > Marine > Oceanic | place: Pacific Ocean | collected... | reverse complement strand
AAACGAAGTGTATAGTTTGAGCGATAGCGAAAACTTGTATTAACGAAGTTAATACATAAATATACATAACATACTATTAAGGATAAATCATGAAGGTCTATGAAATATTTGAAGCTATAGAGATAACGCCATCTGCTACACTAGGTTCTGACGGTAAGCCTGCTGGGTTTAATGTAATTGATACAGATGGAAATAGAACTTTAAAAACTTTTCCAGATGCAGGATCGGCTGAAGAATTTAGAGATCAAGAGAGAGCAAGACGTACTCCTGCACAAACTCCTGACGATAGTAACAACAGAAATAACAGAAATACGCCTGCCCAAAATAAACCAAATGAAGATGAAATAAAGAAAAAAAACCTTAAAATGCTGAAACGTGCTGGTAAAGCAAATCTGTGGTTATATGGTTTATTTCAGCTAGGTTTCGGTGCAATAACAACACATAACCGAATTGATACATATAGAACAGCACTAACAGATAATAACTGTGACAGAACTGTACTAATAGTTGCTCAGGCAAGACGAAATTTAGGTAAAGATATTGGGTTAACAGTTGGTAATTTTCTTGGAACAATGCTTGGTGGCCGCCTTGCTCTTCCAATTATAAGATTGCTTGCTACACCATTTATGGCACTCCCTGGTGCAGGATGGTTTCTTGCTGCTGTTGCAGCCGGTTCAACATATCTCATCAGTTGGGGTATGGACTATCTTTTAAAACGTGATAGTGTAAAGCAGTTTTTACAAACATTTATTGCAAATGCTATAGCTACTCTAATAGAAAAAGATTGCGGTGTTGAAGAATCAATTGACGAAGAATCTGATGCATTATTAGAAAGTCTTAAATCAAATGCTAGTGCTGACATGAAAAAGGCGTTTGCTGATCTTGTAAAAGATCCAAGAGGTAAGCAAGAATTAATAAAAGTTAAGAAAGCAATTAAATCAAAGGCATCTTAGTTTTAGTTGTTAAATCTATATTTTCTTTGATAATTCCGTTTAGTATTTCCTTGTCTTCAGCACTTATCTTGTAGAATATATCATCATAAGTTAAACTTCCACGCATATACCAAGCAATACGATACATGTCATTTTTAATTTGCTTTGATTCGCTTTCGTACCGCTTTGCAAGCTCTACAATCTCAGATTCCGGTAAGTCTAAGATCTGTTTACGAAAAAATTTGAATAATCCATTGTCAATCTTGTAGAGTATGTTTTGTCACATTCTTCGTTTGTACACTTAACATCTACTTGAGGCAAAGTCCACTCATCTTTAATACGCTCAATATTGTTTTGTAATTGCTTATAAAAGAGTTGATCTGTATTAGTAATAAAATCTAAAATTTCACTCGGTGATTTTTCTTGTCGTCCATCTGAACTTTGTATACTATCAATTTGTGCTACTGCACTATTTAAACTTAGTGTTGATATACCATCTAGTAATTCTCTAATTATTTTTTCTTTTTCAATTTCGTCTAAATTTTGTTTTTGATAATTTAAAATTTGTCTACGACTAGTATATTCATCGATATTAAATTTTGACCATTGTCGATAAGTTAAAGGTTTGATATTAATTGTTAATTCTTTAATTGAAAATGTCTGTATTGGATTTTTAGAAGCAAAGTTTTCTAATAACACATTTAAATTTATTGTTGATTGAGTTGATTGTTTACAATATGGACATGTTGTTTCGATATCCATGGCCTCTCCATAAGTGGCAATTCTAATTGCAATTAACAAAAAGTCAAGATCATATGAAGGCATTGCCCAAGCGTCTTTGACCGACGGAACGCAACTTTCTATAACTTTTGCAGTTGATTCTCCACTAAATAATGCATCAGGAGTTTTAATTAGTATTTCGTCCATAGCAGTCATGCCATATACAGGGACGTTAGAAAAAGATTCTAATGTTCCTTCTTGCCAGTAATTCCCTTGACACGGAAGGTCAACATACACTTTTGGCTGCCTTTTAAACTCATTAAGAAAACTACTCATATTATTATCCTTGGTAAATACATATAACATATTTATGTTAAGAAATATGCGTATATAAAAGGTCCTGGCTGTGGAAGAAGAACAAGTAGAAAAAATTGTAAGAGCACTTGACAAAGTAGCAAGAGAAACAACTTTAGCTTCATTTGGCGATGCATTACCTGGTGCAGTTGGAAGAGCAGTTGCAGATGGCAATCGTCAATCTGATAAAAGTGCTTTACTAAAGACCACCGACGTCTTAGAAAATGCACTAGGCAAAGCGGCTACTTTATTTACTGGTGCTGTAGGTGCAGCAGGATCAGCACTTATAGGTTCAGCTGGTATGCTTACTCAGGGCAATGCAAGAATGAGCGACGGCTTTGAGGTATTAGAAAAATCATTAGGCGGCAGCGGAAATATTCTATCAAGAACATTTGGTATAATAGGAATGAGTGGTAAAGCAGTTTCTGAATATCTTGAAGGAAGTGTAGATGCATTTAGAGATTTAAGTTCTGTAGGCGCAGGTGCTGCCGGCAACTTAAATTTATTGAGAGAGCAAGCTGCGGCTGCAAGAATAAGTTTTGATGATTTTAATAAGATTATAATGGAAAATACAGAAAATTTTGCAGGGTTTGCAGGCGGAGTTGTTCAGGGTAGAGCACAGTTTGCTAAGTTAACAAAAACATTATTTGAACTTGACGAAGGCGCAAACGTGCAATCATTATATAACTTAGGTTATTCCTTTGAAGCTATGAATGAATTACTTGCTGATAATATTGCACTAACACGTAGACGCGAACTTGTTACAGAACAACAGCGTGCCGATGCTGTCAAAAGTGCAACAGCGTTAGCAATGCAACAAGATCTATTAGCAAAGCTCACAGGAAAAAGTGTAGACGCAATTAGAGACGAAGCAAGAGCAAGATTGCAACAAGGATCAACTCAAGCAAGAATACGTTTACTTGAAAAACAAGGTGTAGAAGGCGCAGGTGAAGCCTTTACAACAGCAATAAGAGGATTAGCAGGAGCACCAGACGTAGTTAGAGATTTAGTAAGTCAAGTTGTAGATCTTGGTGTGCCATTAGATGAAACAACAGGAGCATTTACATCATTGAACAGCGGCACATATGGATTAGTAAAAGATCTTGAATCTGTTATTAAAGATAGTTCACTAAGTGAAGATGAGAGAGTAGCTCGTGCAAACGAGCTTTCACAACAAATTACTGCAATGGCTGCTGAAGAAGGTAATAGTGTTGCAAATTTAAGTGTTTCTGCGATGGGTAGAATTAGCGATGTAGCAAGAGTTCAAGCAGACGCACTTGAAGAAATTGGACCGCTGATAGATAACCTAAGTCAAAATATGACAAGATTTGATGAACTAACAGGCGAAACAGTTACAATTTTTGAAAATTTCAATCAAAGCCTAAATGCAATAATGACAGGGCTTAGAGAAGACCAAAGACAACAAATTGAAGATGGTAACTCTGCACTAAGCATCACTAGAGAAGCAGAAATATTCTTAAGAAATTCAAGCAGTGCATTTAATACAGAAATTGCACAAATATTCAGTAGACCAGAAGTAGTGTCAGGACTTCAGAGTGCATCGGAATCAATAGGCGGCATAAATGATCCATCAAAACTTAATAATTTTATGGACACTGTAGGCAACATGATTATCAGAGATGATAATATGGAAGCAAGACTAGAAACGTTATTGTCAAACCCGGCAGCATTTAATCTAGATGCAAGTGATGTTTTAGCTTTAGAAGGTGTTCTTGCTGAAGTAATTCAAGCAAGAGAGACATTAGCTGATCCAGGGTCAACTGGAGCTGAGCGTACTACGGCAGAAAACTTGTTAGCTAATGTAAACAAAGATTTAACACTTATAGGCATTTCGCCAGACGTTGCAAAAATATTTGGAGAATTAGGTGACGTAAACTCAGGAGCATTAGTAGAAGCAATCAAAGAAGGCATACTTCAAGGAACAGTTCCTGACGATGAAAATACTCAAACTATCCTCGACAATGCGGAAACTGATCCGAACTTTTTGAATGAATTGCGGCAATTCTTGCCATTTAGCACAGGTACACTTGGAGAAACAGGGAAGTTATTTGGAGACTTCGGTGAAGGTACTCCTGCTATGCTACATGGAGAAGAAGCAGTTATTCCTAAAAATTCTGTTGAAGGCAAATTGCTTTCAGCATTTCACAACGGTACTCTTGATTCATTTATGAATGGCACACTAGGATCATCAGGCCTTGATACTATGGGATTACCTTTAGATAATATGACACATGCTTTCACTGCTGCTATTGGAAATATGGAACAACTAATGTTAGGAACATCATTAAGTGCCGAAGCTCAAATGTTAAAAGCAATTGAAGGTTTAAATACTATAGTATCATCTAATACTGAAAACGAAAATAGCAATACAGAAAATGCACAATATGGTAATCAAGCGCCCAATCAAGAGGTAGTAAGACGCTTAGAAGAGTTAAATACTACTATGAAGTCAGCAGTAGCTCATTTAGCTCAATCTAACCGTTATGGTAAAGATAGTGTTAGGGCACAACAAGCAATGACAGGAAATCTATTCCAAGGCGTAGGTTAATAGGAAAATAAATGAGTTGGAAAAAATATTTTACGCCAGTTACAGATGGCACACAAGCAGGAACTTATAGTCCTGTAGGCAGTTCTAGTAGTAATCCTGGACCAGCTCGAACAAACTATAGTTCATACTTGCCCGATGTATATGTTGGCGCACCAAATAGAATTGACCGTTATAGTCAATACGAAACAATGGATCAAGATTCAGAAGTTAATGCTGCGCTTGATATTCTAGCAGAATTTTGTTCGCAAAAAGATAAAGAAAGTGATTTACCTTTTGAACTAAAATTTAAAAGAAAAGCAACTAATACTGAAATAACATTGTTACAACAATACTTGATACAGTGGTGTGGACTTCAAAAATTTGACACACGTATGTTTAGAATACTTCGAAATGTTTTTAAATTCGGAGATGCATTTTTCATTAGAGATCCTGAAACTAAAAAATGGTTTTTTGTTGATCCTGCAAAAGTAACACGTATTATTGTAAATGAATCAGAAGGCAAGCGCCCTGAGCAATATTTTATCAAAGACATAAATTTAAATTTTGAAAGCCTTGTTGCTACAAAAATTAATATTACAAATACTACAACAACTGGAAGCGGAACAGGTTATTTTACTGGACAGTCAACTGGTCAACAAAGACCTGAACAAAGTAGCAGTAGATTTCAACAAGGCGACAACGAAGTTGCTATTAATGCAGACAATGTTATACATCTTAGTCTAAGTGAAGGTTTAGATAACAATTACCCATTTGGAAACAGTTTACTTGAAAGTATTTTTAAAGTTTACAAACAAAAAGAATTACTCGAAGATGCTATTATTATCTATCGAGTACAACGTGCGCCAGAGCGCAGAGTATTCTACGTTGATGTGGGCAACATGCCTTCACACCTTGCTATGCAGTTTGTGGAGCGTGTAAAAACGGAAATTCATCAAAGACGAATCCCATCGGCGACAGGAGGAGGAAAAAGTGTCATAGACAGTTCTTATAACCCTCTGTCAATTAACGAAGATTACTTTTTCCCACAAACTGCTGAAGGCAGAGGATCTAAAGTTGAAACACTACCAGGCGGTACAAACTTAGGTGAAATTGACGATTTAAAATATTTTACCAACAAACTTGTTAGAGGCTTACGTATTCCAAGTAGTTACTTGCCAACAGCAGCAGATGATGGAAATGCTCAATTTAATGACGGTCGTGTAGGAACTGCGTACATACAAGAATTACGTTTTAATACATACTGTGAAAGATTACAAAGCCTAGTAGCAAATGTTTTTGATCAAGAATTTAAAAAATATATGATGGATGAAGGTGTTAATCTTGATGTGTCAATGTTTGATCTTAAGTTTGAGCCACCGCAAAACTTTGCAGCATATAGACAATCAGAACTAGATAATGCTCGTGTACCAACATATACACAAATGAGTGCTATACCTTATATTTCAAATAGATTTGCACTAAGCAGATTCCTTGGATTGTCAGAAGCTGAAATTGCTGAAAATGAAAGATTATGGCGAGAAGAAAACGAAGAAGAAATTACAATGCCGCAAGAAGATTCTGATGCAGCACTTCGAGGTGCAGGTGTATCAGGAGCTGGTATTAGTTCTGACTTAGGTGCAATAGATGCAGAAGCTCCAAATGATGATAGTATCGAAGGCGGTGAAGATACTCCTCCTGAAACTACTACAGTAGATGAACCTACAGGTGCAGATGCTGGAGCAACAACGGACCAAACGATATAAATAATAATATGATACTAAGAGAACTATATTACTTTGATAAAAACTCAGAAGAGCCTATAATTGACAAGGCTTTCATTCCTAACGAAGAATCTTCTCGTAAGCGTTCTGATACACGAAAAACAAAGCTAACTCTTAAACAAATTAAAAAAGCAAGAATGTCAGCTGAGTTTAGTGAAGAAGAAAAAGCTAAAGAATTAGAATTTGTAAGACAAATGTACGGCATGGCTGCCAATGCTGAAGCAGCAATTTAAGTAATTAAATATATAATGTATGTCTAATGCATTTATGTTAGGTAACGGTAAGAGTCGCCTAGAATACAATATTACATCTTTAAAAAATTATGGAACTGTATACGGCTGCAATGCACTATACAGAGACTTTATTCCTGATCACTTAGTTGCAGTTGATCCTCCTATGTTAAAAGAAATTGTTGAACAGGGGATACCTGAAAAAACTAATGTATGGTCAAATCCTAGAAAAGCAAATGAAAAATATAAAAATGTAAACTTTTTTAGACCAGGAAAAGGTTGGAGCAGCGGACCAACAGCATTATGGATGGCATGTGAACGTAAACATACTAAAATTTATATATTAGGTTTTGATTATGCTAGTATAGATAAAAAACTTAATAATGTATACGGGTCAACTGACAATTACAAAGATAAAAATGCAGTATATACATTTTTTGGAAACTGGGAAAGACAGACTATGGAATGTATAACTTCTCACAAAACTATAAAGTTTTATAGGATCTTGACAGAAAAATATACTTTTATCCCAGATAAATTAGCACATATTTCTAATCTTAAACATATAAATATTCATGAATTTAAAGACAGATTTCCACAAATCTAGCCAAATTTTATAAAATGGCCAGTTTTTAGCCTATTATCTGCCCCTTTCTGACAAAATTAGTAAATACTATATGACAGCAAAGCCATACTTGTGCTTATAGCAGAAGTATAACCATTTATAGGAGAAACATTATGTCTGACCGCAATAAGTTCGAAGAAATGCTCGAGCTACTTGTTAATGAAGACCGTGCAGCAGCAGAAAGTCTGTTTCACGAGCTAGTAGTAGAGAAATCAAGAAAAATATATGAAAATCTTTTAGAAGATGAATTAGACGAAGAAGAAGTTGACGAAGCAACTGACGAAGAAGTTGATGAAGCAACTGACGAAGAAGTCGACGAAGCAACTGACGAAGAAGTCGACGAAGCAACTGACGAAGAAGTCGACGAAGGTTTTGACCTAGACGAGTTTGAAGTCGAAGCAGACCCAATGGATATGGGCGGTGACCCAGCAGACGACATGATGGGCGACATTGAAGCAGACGGCGACGAAGCAGATATGGGCGACGAAGACGAAGGCGACATGGAAGATCGTGTAGTTGATCTAGAAGATGCTCTAGATGAATTAAAAGCAGAATTTGAAAAAATGATGGGTGACGACGAAGGCGACGAAGACGAAGGCGACATGGACATGGACATGGGCGGCGACGACGAAGAAGCTGAAGAAGAATCATTCGCATTTGAAGCAACTGACGAAGAAGTTGATGAAGCAACTGACGAAGAAGTAGACGAATCAGAAGAAGAAACTGATGAGTCAGCTAAATCAGCAGGCGAAACAATGCGTGAGTATGTAGAAAAAGTATCAGCTACAATGGGCGACAACGGTGCAAACACCAAGTCAACAGTAGCAGGCGCAAACAATATGGGCGGAACAGCAGCTAATATTGCAAAAGGTGGAGAAAGCAACACAGGCGGAACAGCCGGTGGATTAGCTAACCCAGCTACGTCAGAGGAATCAGCTGGTAACGTAAATGTACCAGGTGGTAAAGCATCGAAGTCAATGAAGGCACAGCCTAAAGGACACGGCGCTGAGAAAAAAGGATCCGGCGATAACGGTGCAAATTCAAAAAGCACTATTGGATCTTAATTAGGAAATCTAGATGAGAAACTTACGAGAGCATTTGACATTCGATCAAGCTAAAATAGTTGTTGAGAACGCCAACGAAGGAAAAGACTTGTATATGAAGGGTATTTGTATACAAGGCGGTGTGCGCAATGCTAATCAGCGTGTGTATCCTGTAAATGAAATTGGCAGGGCTGTCAAAACTCTCAATGATCAAATAACTGGAGGATATAGTGTTCTCGGAGAAGTTGATCATCCTGAAGGACTAAACATTAACCTAGACCGCGTGAGTCATATGATCAGTGAATGCTGGATGGATGACAATAACGGTTACGGAAAATTAAAAATTTTACCAACCCCTATGGGACAACTAGTAAAGACGATGTTGGAAAGCGGAGTTAAACTAGGTGTTTCCAGTAGGGGCTCTGGTAATGTATCAGAAGACGGCAGTAATACCGTCTCAGATTTTGAAATTATAACAGTCGACGTTGTGGCGCAACCAAGTGCGCCCGGCGCTTACCCTACACCAATCTACGAACATCTAATGAACGCTCGTGGTGGTATGAAGGCATACGAACTAGCACAGGCAACTAAAGAAGACACAAAGGCACAAAAGTATCTAAAGGAATCGTTGATTAATATAATCAACAAGCTCCAATAACCAGGAGAAGGTAATGATTGATGCACTAAAAACACTATTTGAAAACGATGTAGTTAACGAAGAAGTTAGAGCACAAATCGAAGAAGCATGGAATGCCAGGGTGAAAGAAAATCGCCTTGCTGCTACTGCTGAACTGCGTGAAGAATTTGCACAAAAGTACGAGCATGACAAATCTGTTATGATCGAATCTATTGATCAAATGCTTGAAGAAAGACTAAGCGCAGAAGTTGAGGAATTCGTAGAAGACCGTAAACAACTAGCAGAAGCAAAAGCAAAATATGCAGTTGCAATGCGTGAAAACGCAGATCTTATGAAAAACTTTGTAGTGGAGTCACTATCTAACGAAGTGAAAGAACTACATGATGATCAAAAGAATATTGCAGAAAACTTCGGTAAACTACAAGAATTTGTAGTTGAAGCACTAGCAAAAGAAATTGCAGAGTTCCATTCTGACAAGAAAGATCTTGCAGAAACTAAAGTGCGTTTAATTAGAGAAGCAAAATCACACTTTGAAAAGGTCAAAACAGCATTTATTACGAAGAGTGCGTCACTTGTTGAAAAAACAGTAAGTAAAACACTTTCGTCTGAAATTAGTCAGCTAAAAGAAGATATTGACGAAGCACGTAAAAACGACTTCGGACGTAAATTATTTGAAGCATTTGCATCAGAGTATAGCACTTCACATTTAAATGAGAAGAGCGAAACTGCAAAACTAATGAAAGTAATTGATGTTAAAGACGCTCAATTATCAGAAGCAAAAACAGCAGCAGCTGAATCTGCTAAGATAGTTGAATCCAAAGAAAAAGAGATTGCTACTATAGTTGAAACTGCACAAAGAAAAGACAGACTAAATGAGCTAACTGGTCCGCTATCAGCGAGTCAGAAAGACATTATGATGGATTTACTAGAAACAGTGAAAACATCAAAACTAAATGAAGCTTTTGACAAGTACTTACCGGCGGTAATAGATGGTAAGAGAACCTCGACAAAGCAAAAGGCTAAAATTACAGAAGGCACACAAATAACAGGCAATAGAGAAACAAAAAATGATATTAGTAATAAAGCAGATGATGGTAATGTATTAGACATTCGTCGTCTAGCTGGAATTTAAGAGGAGAAACCAATGTCAGAACTACTAGAAAGTCGCTGGCAGGAGACAAAAACTGCACTTCTTGAAGGCCTTCAGGGCAATAAGAAAAGCGTAATGGCAGCTACACTGGAAAATACACGTTCGTATTTGTCAGAATCAGCCACCGCTGGTGCAACTTCCGCCGGTAATGTTGCGACACTTAATCGTGTTATTCTTCCAGTTATTCGTCGTGTAATGCCGACAGTAATTGCAAATGAACTTGTTGGCGTACAGCCGATGACAGGTCCAGTGGGTCAGATCCACACACTAAGAGTACGTTATGCTGATGGAGACAACGGCGCAGCGGCAGGTGAAGAGGCTCTAAGCCCATTCAAAATCGCTGAATCATACTCAGGAGCAGCCGGTACTAACGATGCTCCAAGTGCAACAGCAGCAATGGAAGGCACAGCTGGAAACAGAATGTCAATCCAAATCTTGAAACAAACTGTGGAAGCAAAGTCACGCAAGCTATCAGCTCGCTGGACATTCGAAGCAGCTCAAGATGCACAGTCTATGCACGGCATCGATGTTGAAGCAGAAATCATGGCAGCTCTTGCACAAGAGATTACTGCTGAGATTGACCAAGAGATTCTATCAAGTTTAGATTCGCTTGCAGGCAACAACATTGAAACATATGACCAATCTGCAGTAAGTGGTACTGCTACATTCGTTGGTGACGAACATGCTGCATTAGCTGTTCAAATCAACCGTGTTGCAAATATCATTGCACAGCGCACAAGACGTGGCGCAGGTAACTGGGCAGTTGTAAGTCCATTAGCACTTACAATCCTACAGTCTGCAACTACAAGTGCGTTTGCTCGTACAACTGAAGGTTCGTTTGAAGCACCAACTAACACTAAAATGGTTGGTACATTGAACAACGCTATGAAAGTATATGTAAACACATATGCAGCAGATAGTTCAGCAGTACTAGTTGGCTATAAAGGCTCAAGTGAATCAGATGCAGCGGCATTCTATTGCCCATACATCCCACTAATGAGCTCAGGAGTTGTACTTGATCCAACATCATTCGAACCAGTTGTGAGCTTCATGACACGTTACGGATATGTTGAGTTATCAAACACAGCATCGTCTCTAGGCAATGCAGCTGATTACTTAGGCAAAGTTGGAATTACCAACAGCGCAGTAACATTCAGCTAAGTTATAACTGTTTAATAAAAAAGGCGCTACGGCGCCTTTTTTTACGACTTAATTTATCTTTTCCCAAGTATTAAATTCTTCAATTGTAATATCTGTTGATCGTACTCTTTGTTGTCCTGAGTGCCAAAGTCTTACTTCATTAGAAACAGTGTCTTTTACAGGATGATCAGTTAACCCGTATCTGCCGTCATCGATTGATACATCGGCCCATGTAATAATTTTAAACCGCATTTTTTTCTCCTTTTTTATAAAAAGTGGTTGACATTATATTTATTATCTGCTATAGTTAATACATAAGTTAGGAGATATCCTAAGTTAGATAGTGCAAGGAATGGCGATCCGTAGAGGTCGTAACTTGATTCATAGCTGTGGTGGCAATGCAAGAGCGTAGAGATACGAAGTTGTATTTTTAAACGTAACTGTTTAATATGAAGTTTCTGGATTTGAGCGTGGCTCTACAGAAGGATTGTTGGTATTCACAGAGTCCAACCTATCACTTTATTATTAAAGGTCTACCCACTAATGCGGTAGGCCTTTTTTCTTTTCTCTCAAACCTTTGATAAATACTATTGTCAGATAGTGTGCCGCAAGGCGGACTTATGCTGTACCCACAGCGTAGCTCATAGAACGGGCATAGGACTACTTTTTATAGGAGAAAACAAATGGGAAGACCAATTAATAAAAGATTTTTCGGAGAGCCTACAGCAGGTGGCAACGAAATTAAAGTACGTTATCGTGCTACAGGCGAGGCAGAAGCAAACGGCTGGATTGTAAAGCAATTAGGATCTAAGAAGTTCCGTTGCTACGATGGTACTAACACAATGGATTGTACACTAGCTGATAAAGCACAAGGTACTTTAGACGTAGGCGAAATGACAATTACTGTAAAAGACGATGGCGGAACAGCTCGTCAAGTTACTAAGATTGCAGGGCGTAAAGTAACACTTGACACAGGTGCAAGTATTGCTTGGTCATTTGATGATGCAGCAGACGATGCTAAAGTTGAAATTGAAGAAGCTGGTACAGCTGATGACTTCACTGGCGCAGACGATTTTGAAGCTGACTAAGAATAGATTAGGGGGAGTAAGTTCCCCCTACTTTTTATATAGGATTAAATAATGTCAAAATTTCTAAAAATTACTGGTGCTCAAGACTATAAAGTTAAGGTTGATTCTGGTCAAACAATTACACTTGACACAGGAACTGGTACTGTTAGGGTAAACGGAGATTTTATTGTTTCCGGTACATCAACTTCGGTTGAAACAGTAAATTTAGAAATTGAAGATAACGTCATTGTTTTAAATAAAGGCGAAAGTGGCGCTGAAATTACTGAAGGGTTTGCAGGCATTCAAATTGATCGAGGTAGTGCTACTACTGGCGATGTTGAATTTGTATATGTTGAAGATGCTGGTAATTGGTACGAATCGAGATTAGGAAGTAATAACTCAGATGGCGTATGGATGGCGAGATACCAGCAAGATCCAACTAGATTAATTGCATTAAGAACATATGACATTGATAGTAACGGCGACGACCTAAACTTAGTCGGCGGCGGGAACGGCCGTGTTACTGTTAAAGGAACACTAGACTACGAAACTGGAGTGTTTGCATACACTGCCGGAGTAATAGACTCTACACTTGGTGCACAAACAGTAATACAAACTACGCCATCGGTTGTATATGAAAATACAGACGATACACTAGTAAATGCAAAAGCATTAGTTGATTATGTTGAAGATTATGTAAGATTATCATCGAGTAATAACATAAAACAAGGCAATACATCGATTACAATAACAGATCCTGGTGCTAATCCTTTTGGTATAGGTGAAATTAATATTCTTACTGATGGCCTTAACACTATGACCATTGATGTAAATCAAGTAGAAATTCAAGGATTAACACTTAGTGGAACAATAATTGAAGTAAATGATACTGGCGAAGATTTAATACTTAGAGCTACAGGTACAAACAGCGTAAGAGTAGATGACAGTTTAATTATTTCTCAAAGTCCTTATATCGGAGACGGAATTGATCCTAATGCTCCGGGCGAAGGCGAAGGAACAAAACTATACTCCAAACCAAGAGGTAGCGGAGATACCGGAGTGTTTTTTGCAAACACTAAAGACGGAACAGAAAAAAGAGACGAGCTTGTTAGCAAGTCAAAAGCAATATTATTTGGAATTTTATTTTAAGAGGTAAATCATGGCACTAAAAAACGTAACAATTGGCAACACAGACACTAACATTTTAGATGGTAATCAAGGAGCATCAGTTGCTATTACTGTTATGTTTGTAACAAATACAAGTGTTCTACCAGCAACACTAACAGTCTTCGCAATTGATTATAATGATGCTGATCAAAGCACTCGAGATCAAAATACAATACTTAAAGATGTATCTATTAGTGCAGGAGATACCTTTACACTTGATACAGAAAAGTTAGTTTTAGGGTTTGATCCTGTTGGAGGCGCAGCTGACAAAATTATTGCAGTAAGTGATACGGCAAGTGCATTAAATGTTACAATGAGTTATGTGGAACTATAAGATATGAAGTTTATTAAAAACCCTGATCTAAATCCTAAAAGTGTAACTGATAATTCAGTTACAGTAAATGCAGATAAACAAGTTATATTAGGAACTACTGAATCTGTTACTGTACCCAAAGGCACAACTGCCGAACGTCCTTCATCTCCAGTAGAAGGAATGCTTAGATATAATACTGATGATAGCGAATTTGAAGCCTTTCAGAATTCACAATGGAGAGAACTAAGATACAAAGAACCAACTAATATCGAAGTAGAAAGATTTGGTCCAGGAGATTTTGTTACTTTAGACTTTGGTCCATTAAGCAGCGGAGATCCTGATTATCCAGTTCCGACAAATCCAAAAAATATTTTAGTATTTGTTGGAAATGTTATACAAATACCTAATGAAAATTATGTATTAAGTTCTGGCGCAGGTGGAACTTATGTACAGTTTACTGACGAGGCTGTACCTTTAGACGAATACGTTACTGTGGTGCACGGTTTAGATCGTTAACCTATCCTTATAGACTATAAATTTACTTTCATGATAAATACAATAACGCATAATAAAATGCGCTAAAGAACTGTGGTCAACCGGCAAAGAGCAAACGCTGAAAAATTGGTTGGAGCGACAAGATCGCCGTGGAGGAGAAGTTTATATGCCAACGAATTTAGGTAGAATATCAGGACCATTACTCAAGTCAACACTTACCCGAGACGGTGTTGATCTTCAGATACAAAATACAATAAATGATCCACAACCAATACTTAAAGTAGATGTTGACACGGGACGAATTGGCATTGGCACAGGCACTCCGGTTTCTGAGCTTGATGTTGTAGGTACTACAAATACAGATTTTCTAACAGTTGAAAATACTATAACTACAACAGATATTACATCTCCTGTAGGATCCAATCTTACTATATCTCCAGGCACAGGCGGCACTGTACAAATACTCGGGTTCGAAGTTAGCAATACAGCAGTTAGTTTTGATGTAGATGAAATTGTAGCTAATAATTTAAGACTTGCAGGCGACGGAGATGCAACTACAGTTGAATCTCTTGCATCTAACACAGACTTGTTTATTAACAGTGCAGGCACAGGTAAAATAATTACTAACGGTATTGATTTACTATTAGATGAAGGAAATACATATTATGTTACTGCAAACGGCAATGATCTAAACGCTGGTACAGCAACAAATAATGCATTTGCATCTGTTCGACAAGCTGTATTAGTAGCACCTGAAAATTCAACAATTAAAATTGGAGCAGGTACATTTACAGAAATTACTCCAATTACTCTTAAAAGAGGACAACAAATTATAGGTAGTGGGTTAAGAACTACACAACTTAAACCTGATGTCTCTACTCAAAATAAAGATTTTTTTGCATCTAACGGTGAAGTAACTATTGAAGATTTAACTATTAGAGATATTCTGTTTAATGTAAACGGAAATCCAGAAGTTAATATTGTATCAGAATCTAATTTTACATCAAGTGTAGCAGCTCTTGACGACAAAGTCGGCGGCAGTGTTGCAATTGGAAATAATAAAATACTTGTTGGTGCTAAAAATGACGGCAGCGGCATTGGTGCTGCATTTATATATAATAACGATAGCACTAATGAAATAATATTAACTCCTAGTAACGGAACTGGCGGAGATGCATTTGGAACAACTGTTGCAATTGCTGATAGTAAATGTATTGTTGCTGCTCCTAATCAGTCAACCTTTACAGGTTCTGTTTATGTTTATGAATTAGACGGCACAGGCGAAGTTATTATTACAGCAAGTGATAGTGCAATAAGTAACTACTTTGGTTACGATGTCGCAGCAGGATTGAATAAAGTAGTTGTAGGTACTGATGTAGAAAAAGTTTATACATTTAATTACGACGGTACAGGACAAAATATTATTGTTCCGAGCGACTCTCCAGACGGTTTTGGTAAATCTGTTGCTATAGGAGAGAATAAAATCGTTGTAGGTGCGCCAGCAACAAGTTCAAATACTGGTGCTGTTTACATTTATGACGTAGATGGATCAAATGAAATAAAAATTATTGCTAGTGATGCAACTGTTGGTGATTTCTTTGGCGCTTCAGTAGCAATTGGTGAAGAAAAAATTGTTGTGGGTGCATACGGAGAAACAGGCGGCGCTGGCGCTGTTTACATTTATGATTTAGACGGCACAAACGAAATAAAAGTATCTAACCCAGACCCAGTATCAAACGATAGATTTGGTTGGGACGTAACAACCTACAACGAAAGAATTATAGTTAGTGCTTATCAAGACACTAGCAGTACAGGTGCTGTTTATACAATATTTACAAATGGAGCACTACCAGAAAAAATCGTTGCATCGAACGGTGTTACAGATGACGACTACGGATTTAGTGTTGCTGCTGGAGATAATAAACTTATAGTCGGCGCACCAGGCGGAGTTAATACAAAAGCAGGTAAAGTATATTCTTATAATTTCCAAGGAACTGGCAGTGGATATGCAGTTTGCTACCAACCAGGTGCAGATATTCAGTTAAGAAGTTCTTATATTAAAAACGTAACTATTTTAAACAAAGGGTCAGTTACATCAGCTGCTGATCCGTATGGTTTTGGTTCAGGTGATGCTGGACGAGGAATTATTGTAGACGGATCTAAAGTAGCATCAGGATCAATTGAAGCAGCAATGTTGTTTAGTGACGTTACAGTATTTGCTCCTGCGAGTGTAGGATTAGTATTAAAAGACGGTGCAAGAGCAGAATGGCTTAATAGTTTTGTATACTTTGCCGACTTTGGTATTATTGGTGAATCAGGTACAAAAGGTGCATTTAACAATGGTAAAACAAAACTAACTTTATCTGGAATATCAGGTACATTCCAAGCTAACGACGAAGTTACATTTACATCAACAGACGGATCAACAGTTGTAACAGTTGATATTGAAAGTGTTGACGGTAATACTCTTATTATTGATGGTAGAGAAGATTCATTTGAAGGATTTGATTTTACTCCACAAAATATCTTAGCAACACCAAGCGGTGCAACTGCTACAACAATTACAGCTTATGATAGAAAAGATTTTGGTGCAGAGTTACGTAGTATATCAAGTGCTAATGTTTACGGTAATCACGGTGTTAAAGCAGACGGACCTGATGTTAGATTAAGACTATCGAGTCATGATTTTGGATACATTGGCGTAGGTTCGTCAATTGAAAACATAGATGCTGATGTTATTACTGCAAATGAAGTAATAGAAGCTAATGGCGGTAAAGTATTTTATAATAGTACTGACCAATACGGTGACTTTAGAATTGGTGACTTATTTCTTGTTGATCAAGAAACAGGTAGTGTTAGTTTTCAAGGCGGCGAGTTTGATGTACAAAGTATAAGTGGTATTACATTTACAGATGGCGGCAATACTACTATTGTTGATCCTACACAGATTAAAACAGGTAGTATTACAATTGCCGGTGATCAAATTCGAAATGATTCCGGGAATGTTAGAATAACATCACCGTTAGTTGTAGAAGATCCGATGACAGCAACAGGACTTGCTACGTTTACAGATAATGTACAAGTTAACGGAACTCTTAATGTTAATGGGCAATCATCTTTAGCAAGTGTGAATGTTGAAGACTTAACTGTTAATAGAGTTGTATATACAGGTACAAACGGTGAATTAAGAGATACATCTAATTTACAATATAATGGTAGTATACTTACTGTAACAGGAGATACAGTTACAACTAATATTGATGTTACAACTGAAGCAACTCTTGCAAGTGCTATAATTAGTGATCTTACTGCTACAAGAATACCAGTTGTAGGTACATCAGGAGCAATAGAAGATCATGTAGATCTAACTTACACAACAGGTACAAGTACATTAAATGTTGCCGGACAAGCAAATCTTGCAAGTGCAAACGTTAGTGACTTAACTGATACAAGAATTGTTTATGCTGGTACAGGTGGAGAACTACAGGATAGTGCTAATATGGTATTTGATGGCACTGACTTAACCGTTGCAAGTGCAAAAATATCAGATCTTACAAATGACAGACTAACATTTGCAGGTCTTAACGGAGCATTAGAAGATAGTGCAAACTTAACATATGACGGATTTACCCTTACTGCAAATA
>Ga0208434_1000530_pt1 | contig 17862 bp, 19 predicted proteins | sample 13_taG_FD_184086 | JGI IMG/M metagenome (GOLD analysis project Ga0208434, IMG submission 184086) | Marine viral communities from the Subarctic Pacific Ocean - 13_ETSP_OMZ_AT15268 metaG (SPAdes) (version 2) | ecosystem: Environmental > Aquatic > Marine > Oceanic | place: Pacific Ocean | collected... | reverse complement strand
TAATACTGCTAATCAATTAACTGGATGTTCGCGTTCACAATTAGGAACGACAGCACCTGGTTCTACATCAACAGGAACTACAGTTACAAATGCTACCGACTGGTCAGGATGGGGTGATGCAGTAGACGCAGGTACTATTATTCTCGAACCAGGACTTTGGTCATTAAGTAATTTTAGTGACACACTAGTTGCAACTATTGCAAACGGTAAAACTTTTACTTGGAATTCTGCCATTGCTGCAAGATTATCAACAAGAGCATCGACTACAACATCAGGATTTCAAACTACAAACAATCCAACAGCTACAAGAATAACTCTTATATCACCAACAACACGTCACTTAATTCATCTTGGAACCGAAACAACTATTGGAGATACCTCTACACAAGATGATATGTTTATTAGATTTTCTTCAGCTGAAAATATAAATGAATACACACCTTTAGCTACTAACTCTGCGGGTACACAAAGAATACAAGATGGTACAAAAATTGTAGGAGCTTTGGTTGCAAAAGAAAATATTTTGATATGGACCAACAATGCATTGTATACAATGAAATTTGTAGGTGCGCCTTTTACATTTGGATTTGAACAAGTTGGTACTAACTGTGGATTGATTGGTAAAAATGCAGCTGTTGAAATAGATGGTGTTGCATACTGGATGTCTAATAATGGTTTCTTTGCATTTGATGGTACAGTAAACTCACTACCTTGTAGTGTAGAAGATTATGTATTTGATGATGTAGATACAACTAAGGGTCAACAGGTTTGTGCAGGACTAAATAATTTATTTACAGAAGTTGTTTGGTGGTACCCAACAGCAGGATCAGATTTTAATAATAGATCGGTTAGTTATAATTATGGTGAAGCTAAACAACCACCATTAGGTACATGGGTTACAAATACTAATACTAATTTTAATAGAACTACTTGGATGGATACACTTATTTATCCTCAACCTTATGCAACTTCATATAATAGCACAGGCACAGGAACTTTTCCTGCTGTGGTAGGTGAGTCTGGTTTAGGTAACACAACTTATTTTGCACAAGAAACAGGAACAGATCAAATAAATCCAGATGGAAGTACAACTGCTTTAGAGTCTTTTATACAATCATTTAGTTTTTCTTTACAGCAAGGACAGAGTGAAGTATTTCTAGCTATGAGAAGATTTTTACCTAACTTCAAAGTATTAGCAGGTAATAATAAAGTAACAATTTCTGTTAAAGATTTTCCTGCAGATAATGATGTTGCAACTGCACTAAGTCCTTTTACCATAGATTCAACTACAACTAAAATAGATACACGAGCCCGAGGACGTTATGCTAATATTAAAATACAAAACACAGCGGCCGGCGAATCGTGGAGATTTGGTACATTTCAAGTAGATTTACAACCTGATGGGAGAAGAGGATAATGACAAAAATAGTAGTAAGATTACCAGAACCTAGAAAAGAATATAGCGAGGATAATCAAAGACAAATTAATAGGTCTATAAGTTTGATTGTAGAACAATTAAATGCTACATACCTAACACAATTAAAAGAAGATCAAGAAAGATTTACTTGGTTTGTAAATTAAATGGCAAATATATATAAAAATTCTAAATTAGATTTAACTACTAACACAGTTACAACTTTATATACGGTACCCTCTAACTCTAGAGCTATTGTAAAATCATTACTAGTTAGTAGTGACAGTGGTAGTGATACAACTATTACTGTAGATTTATTTGATGGTGATCCAGCTTCAGCTAATAAGTTTACTTTATTTAATATTAAAGCAGTTGTTGCTAACACATCAGAACAATTACTAACAGAACCTTTAATTATGTTAGAAAATGAAGTATTACAGGTAACAGCAGCAGATGCAGGTAGATTATTTGCTACAGCATCTATATTAGAAATAAATAGAGAGGACGTATAATGCCGTTTGTTAAACAAAAATCAGAAAAAATATATGAAAAACAAATAGATGGTAAAACTATACCAGTTATTACTCCTGAAGTAATAATGACTATTACTCATAAAGAAACAGGAAGGGAATATCTTTCAGAAAAGGAAGCAGAAGACGATATTAACAGCCCACATACAAGCACTACTAAAGATCATATTAAGAGAGATGTTGAGATAAAGATAGCAGAAATGCCTCCTCTTGGTGGATCTAGTGAAATGTAAGTTGGTTGACTAGACGTGAAAATTCTAGTAAATTGGTATACAATCGCATATATACAAGTCTTGCGAACTTGCTTTTCAACAATATAATATAGACAAAATATGGGATTTTTAAAAAAAATATTTAGACCAATATCCAAAGTATTAGATAAAGTAATACCTAATGAATTAAAACCAGCATTACCATACCTTGCTGCGTTTGCGCCTTATATGTTACCAGGCACGGGAATTTTTGCCAGCATGGCTGGAAGAGGTTTTGGAAGTGCAGCAGCTAACTTAGTAGGTCAACTAGCTCAAGAAGGTAATGAAGGAGAAGTAAATCCTTTATCTTTATTATTATCAGGAGTTCAAGGTGCAGCTACAGCGCCGGGTGCCGGAGATAAACTTAGAGGAATGATGAGTAAAGGTAAACCTGAGTATACAAACATACCAGGAGGAAATATGCCAGGTCAAGGCATGGGTGGTTTTAATACTACATATAATACCGAAGGGTTAGGAGCATTAGATAAAACTAAAAACTTTATGTTAAAAGGTGGAGCTAAATTAGCTGACCTTGCAGGAGATGCTAAAGATATTTTACAAGATCCTTTTGCTGAAGGTGTAACTTTAGAACAAATAACATCAGCAGGAGCCACTCCTTTTTCACAAGCAAGTGGTGATGTAATTTATGGAGAAGCTGTAAGACAGAAAAAAGATTATGAAAGATCAGAGGCACAAAGATTAGTAGAAGAAGAAATGAGACAAAGAGGATTAGACCAATCTTATATTGATTCTGTTATAGCTTCTATGACTGCTTATGGATATACACAAGAAGAGATCGATGCAATTTTAGAATTACAAGGTTATGAAGGATTAGCTAGAGGTGGTAGAGTAGGTTATGCATTTGGTGGTGGTATTATGGATACACCTGAAGCAGATTTTATAAGCATGGATGAAGTAGTAGAAAATGTTGGCGATGATAAAATGAATGAAGGTATTATGCAAATGGCTGATCTAGATGAAGGAAAACAATTATTACTTAGCAAAAAATATATTGAATTGTTAAGAGAATATAGTGATAGAGGTTTACCTGACGCGGATTCTAGAGCATTAACTGAAGCTAATAAATTTGTTAGAGAATTAAAGTTAGCTGATGGAGGTAGTGTATTACCTCCAGGTATGGAAATGGATTATAGAGGTGGTGGAATGATACCTATGGGATCAAAAGAAAAAGCTGATGATGTACCAGCAAGAGTAAGTAAAAATGAATTTGTAATGACTGCCGATGCGGTAAGAGCTGCAGGTGGTGGTAGTGTAAATAAAGGAGCACAACGAATGTATCAATTAATGAATAACTTAGAGGCCCGAGCATAATGGCAGTAGAAGAAACAAGGCAACTCTATGACCCGCAGTTAACGGGTTCGAGAACAGCATTATTAACTAGTGTAGATAAATTAGGAGCAGGTCTTGCTTCACAATTAAGAAACTATAAAGGTTTAGATACATCTAAATATGCACCAGAGATTGCAGATCAAACTGCTTTACAAAAAGGTTTAGCTGCACAAGCAAAAGGTTTAGAATCTTTAGTTGGACCAGGAATGGCATTACCAGCAGGAGTAGAAGCTGGATCTATTGAGGCATACATGTCTCCTTATCAACAACAAGTTATAGACGCATCCCTTGCAGAGTTTGATAGAAACGCTGCTATACAAAATCAAGGTTTAAGAGATCAAGCTATTCAAATGGGAGCTTATGGTGGTGGTAGAGAAGGTGTAATGGCCGCTGAAGCTTTAAGAGGTCAAGGTGCAAACAGAGCACAACTACAAGCACAATTATTAAATCAAGGATTCCAACAAGCACAACAAGCAAGAGCTACAGACTTAGAAGCTCAACAAGGATTAGGTACTTACCAACAACAAATAGGTCAAGCTGATCAAGGTTACCAACAAGCACTTAAAGATGCAACACAAATTGCAAATAGAGAAGCACAGTTCCAACCATTTACACAAATAGGTTTAATTGGACAACAGCTATCACAGCTAACTCCAGGAACAATGCCAATCACAACTACAACTACAACGCCAACTCCAGTAGCACCAGTTAGTCCACTATCTCAATTTATTGGTGGAGCAGGAGCTATCGGTGGTTTACTTGGAAAATTAACAGGGTAATTAATGAGTAGAATTTTAAGACGACCAATGTTCAGAGGTGGTGGAAAAGTTTCTAGTTATGGAAATGGAATCGCTACAGGTTTAGCTAGTGGTGGTAGAGTAGGTTATCAAACAGGTGGAAACATTTTATCAAATATTTTAAAAGGTTTTGATTCTAATAAAATAGCTATAAATCCTGCAACTAATTTACCTTATACACCAGAAGAAACTCAAGCAGCGTTAAAAGGAACAAGAGATCAAATGAATACTATTTTAGGTTTTTTACCTGCTGGTAGATCAGCAAGGGGATTAAATGTAGTAAGGTCTGCTTATTCTAAATTTCCTGGTTTTAGATCAGGATTACCAAGTGCAAGTAAAGTAAAAGATTTTTTTACTAAATCTCCACAATCATCAAGTACATCATTAGGTAATTATAAAGGTCCAGCTCCATTTGGTACTGATAGATTCGTAGCAGAAAAATTAAGACCTATGTTTCAAAATACCGGTGCAGCTTTAAAAGATGTATTTGGTGGTGCAGGAAAATTAAAAGATTATAAATCAGCTATTGGTATTGGTGGTATTGGTGGTGGCTATGGACTATCAAAAATGTATGAAGGTTTTAAAGAAAGACAAAAAGGAGCTGATGATGTTGTATTAGAAGCAGGTATAAGTGATGCAGAAGCAGAAGCTAAAAGACTACAAGAAGAACTATATAAACTTAGAACAGCCCAAGCATATGGTAATCCAACAGAAGAACAAAGTAGTGATGAGTATAAAGAAAAAGAAGTAGGTAAAAAAGAAAGATTAGATAAAGCAGCTAAAGAGTATGAAGAAATTTTAGGTGCCGGCATTAAAAAAGATTCTATTTTTGATGCAATGATTGAAGGTGGTACAAGATTATTTGAGGGTGAAGGAGCAGGATCTGCAATCAGAGCAGCTAATAAAGCACTAGATCCTATACAAAATATTAAAACAGCTTCTAGAAAACTTGCACTAGAAGAAGACATAGCAATTAGAAAAGCATTAGCTGTTTCTAAAGGAAAACGAACAGCTACTGGTGAACTATTAGATTTTTATAAAAGTGTAAAAGATGAAGATGGTAAAAGAGTATTTAGTGATGTAGAAATTTCAGAAAAAATTAGTAAAGGTGGTTCTAAGGCAGACAAAGTTCTTAAATACAAAGAAGCATTTGGAACAAAATTAGGATTTAAAGAATATGTAAAAGATGAATACGGATCTCAAGTTAAATTTTTTGATGTAGATATTGAAAACGTAGATTTTGACAACGTAGAAGATGGAATATATTATCAACCACCGACTGGAAAAGCAGATAAATATAAAGATAAATTCATTACGGTAAAGGACGGAAAAGTAATAGCAGTTAATCCGAGAACTAGATAAGGAGAATAAATGGCTTCTATTTTTGACGTAGATCTTACATCTTCTGATAAAGAAACAAGTGGTATCTTAGGTCCTCCAGGCGATAGTGTAAGTAACATCGGTACATTCATGGCTGGTATTGGTTCAGGTTTATTTAAAATACCTGAAGGTGTAGTATCTCTTGGTGCAACATTAATTGATTTAGGAGCGGGGACCGACACAGCTTCAGAAGTAGAAGAATTTTTTGCTGACATAAATCCTTTTGACGAATACGCACAACAAACTACAGCAGGAAGAGTATCAGAATTATTAGTTAACCTAGCGGTGCCTGCAGGACTAGCAGCAAAGACAGCAGGCAGATTAGCTGATACAGCTTTAGCCGCTAAAAAAGGTGGTAAGTATTTAAAGTTTGGTGCACAAGCAGGAGCAGCAGGTGTAGCTGACGCCGTAGCTATAGCAGACGTAGAAGAAGCAGGAACTCTAGGAGATTTAGTTGGAGGTATTACTGCAATAGATAGAGAATCAGATAACCCACAAACAGAATTATTAAACAGATTAAAATTTGGAACTGAAGGTGCTTTGTTTACTGCAGGTTTGAGTGGTTTGTTTACAGCTTCTAAAAGACTAGCAACAGAAGGAAAAAATTTAAGATTTAGTAATAGTAAATTTAATAGAATGTTAGATAAGTTTGGTTCTAAGTTTAGAGCTAGAGCTGGTAAGACACAAGAATTTTTTGATGCAGAGACTGCATCTATAGGTGAAAGAGCTGCAGATGTTAACATTGCAGAGAACGTTGGTTTTACAATTCAAAAACAAATGGATAAAATTTTTCCAAAGATAAAAAGAGTTGGAGATCAATCATCAAAAACAAGTAGAGTAGAACTTACAGAAGAAATGGGTGACGTATTATTATCTGGTAATCCTATTGTAAATGAAACTGGTCAAGTTATTTTTGGTAAGATGGATGATGCAGTTGCAAGTCCTTTAAGAAATAAATTACTAGCTAAAGGTATGGCTCCCGAAGCTGTTGATGAAGTATTTGAAGAACTAACTAGAATTAGAGGAACTTGGGGTACATTGTTTTCTGGTTTAGGACAAAGACTTGATGACACTAGTTTAACTAAATTTAAAGACGTAATGAAAGATAAATGGAAAGATTATCTTGGTGCTAACTATAGATTGTTTCAAAACGATTCTTTAATACCTGCATTAAATTATAAACCTGCAACTGAAGCAGTAGATAAACTTAAACAAGTATTTATGGATGCTAAACCCGGACTAGGTTCTGTTGAAGCAGAAAATTTAGTAGCTGATGTATATAAAAATGCAACTTTACCTGCTGGTTTTAAATTAGATAAATCAACAGATGTAATATTTAATTTACCTGACTTTGCAGCTAAAACTGTATTAGATGATGCAGCTAATTTTAAAGGCATAGCAAACATGTCAGAACTTAAACCAGAGTTTAAACAATTGTTTGGAGAACTATTTGGTAAAGATAAAAGTGCATTACAAATGATTTTAAATGGTACTAACAAACTATCTATGATTACAAGACGTAATCAATTTTTAGATAATTTAGTTATGGAATCTAACGAACAAGCAACTAAACTCGCAGCGGGTACGGCTACAGGAACTAGACCAATGTTAGTTAACACCAGAGAAGATGCTATAAAATATTTTGGTGATGACTTTAGACAAATTAATATGGACCCGGGTAAAAAATTATCTGCGGGTGGTGTTGATTTAAAAAGATTGGGTGAAATAGAAGGAGCATCTGATCAAATAGCACAAGGAATTACTAATCCATTAAATGGTAAATATGCAATTAATGGTATTGCGGATGCACTTGAGACTACATCAAAAGACTTAGGAGCTAAAGGTATGGTTGGTAAGATGTATGAAAACTTTATTTTATATCCTAAAGCTACATCACAGATAGCTAAAACAATTTTATCACCTATTACTCACGTTAGAAACTTTTTATCTGCTAGCGCATTTGCGACTGCGAATGGTGTTATACCTAATGCTGCAGCTATTAAACAAGCCTATAGTGCATTACAAACAGGATTAAAAGGCACAAGACAACAGAATGAACTATATCAAAAACTATTAAGACTGGGTGTTGTAAACTCACAAGTACAAGTAGGAGATCTAACTAAACTATTAGAAGATGTTAAGTTTGGTGAAACTATGAATTCATACAATGGTTTAGATAAATTATTAAAACCATTTAAAAAAGGATTTAAAACATCACAAGATTTATATACAGCTGAAGATGACTTTTGGAAAATTGCCTCATGGGCTACAGAGTCTAAAAGATTAGAAGATGCTTTTGCTAAAAAAGGTTTAGTAAGAGGTAATTTTTTTAAAAATGCAGCTGGTGAAAATGTAAAATTAACTCAAGATTATTTTGAAAAAGAAGCAGCTAACATAGTTAAAAATAACATACCTAATTATTCTTATGTATCAGACTTTGTAAAAGGTTTAAGAAAAATGCCTGTAGGTAACTTTGTATCTTTCCCCGCAGAAATTATGAGAACAAGCACTAACATTGTTAAACGTGCGTTAGATGAAATTAGTTATACAGCAACTCTTACAGACGGAACTACAATTAATCCACTTGCTAATATTGGATATACAAGATTAGCTGGAATGGCAGCTACAACATTAGCTGTGCCTTACGCAGCAGTAGAAGGAGCTAAAGCTTTATATAATGTTACTGAAGATGAAATGGATGCAATGAGAAGGTATGTGGCTGACTGGTCTAAAAATTCTACACTTATTCCATTAAGAGATGAAAAAACTGGTAAATTAAAATACGTAGATTTTTCTCACATGAATGCATACGATACAATTACAAGACCATTACAAACTGTATTAAATAGAGTAGGTCAAGGTGAAACTGATAATGATGGTATGCTTGATGATTTTATTTTAGGTTTAATTGATTCAACAAAAGAATTAGGAATGCCTTTTATATCAGAATCTATTTGGACAGAAGCTTTAACAGATATTACTATTAGAGGAGGTAAAACTCCAGAAGGTTATCAAGTTTGGAATCCTGAAGATACAATAGGTGGTAAAGTTTCTTCTATGGTAGGACACCTTGTAGAATCACAAGCACCTTTTAATTACAAACAATTAAATAGAATGAGATTAGCATCTAAACCTATTGATGATGCGGGAAGATTTGATGAAAGAGGAAATGAATATGAATTAGGTAATGAACTTGCGGGTATTGCTGGCTTGAGAGCAATTGATATAGATCCGGGAAATGGAATAACATATAAAATTTCTGAGTTACAAAAAAGAGAAAGACTTGCAAAAGATTTATTTAAAAGACCTTCACTAAAAGGTGGAGTAGTTACACCAGAAGAAATTGTTGATGCTTATATAAATGCTAACAGAGCTTTGTTTGCAGCTAAAAGTAATTTTATGAAAGATTATGATGCAGCAATAACTTTAGGAATTGATAGCGATGTTTTAGATGAAAGAATGGACCGTGTTTCTAAAAGAGATAGAAGAGCAATAGAGGATGGAGAATTTAAACCTTACGAACCTTCAAAAGATATCATAGATAAATTTGAAGAAAATGCATTAAGACTTGGTGTACCAAACCCATATATTGAAGCAGAACCTGTACTAGATGGTATAAAATCTTTAATAGAAATAGCACCATTATCATTAGAAATGTTACCAGAAATAGAAAATCCATTTAGAACTGATGAGACACAAGTTAATTTAGATTCTATTGCTAATTTAAATAACTTAGGTGCGGGAGTTACAGGTGGAGATTTACTAGCAGGAGTAACAGTTCCAAACACTGGACAATTACCTTTTGATCAACTAAAAAATAACCAACAAAAAATTGCTAAAGGACAAAGCATCTTTAAAGATGATATAACCTTCGGCGGATAATCCTATGGCTATAGAACCAAAAACAACAAGAGAACACATCATATCATTATACGGACATATGACTGGAATTAAAAAAGACATTGCTAAAAACAAGCAAGACTTAAAACATATTCACGAAGACGTCGAGAAATTGGGCGGTAAGATAGACAAGTTCTATTGGGTTCTCTTAGTAGCTGCGGGCACAACTACACTCTTCGTGATAGATTTATTTTTTACAAAATAGGAGAAAATATGCAACTTAGTAGAAATTTTAGTTTACAAGAGCTTACCAAATCAGACACAGCTATACGTAAGGGTATAGACAACGAACCTAACGCAGATCAAATAGATAAATTAAAAGCATTGTGTGAAAATATTTTACAGCCGGTACGGGACCAATTTGGCAGGGTCAAGGTGACAAGCGGCTATCGCTCACCTGAGCTGTGTGTAGCCATAGGATCGAGTTTAACCAGCCAGCACTCAAAAGCTGAGGCGGTTGATTTCGAATGTATGGGAATTGACAACGCTGAAGTTGCTGATTGGGTTAAAATGAATTGTGAGGTAGATCAATTGATCCTCGAGTACTACACTCCCGGCGAACCTAACTCGGGATGGATCCACGCAAGCTACATACCTTTTAATCCTAGACATCAATATTTACGAGCATATCGTGAAGATAAAAAAACTAAATATAAACCAATTATTGGAAAAGCTGTCGATTTAGTGTAAAAAGCTTCGATGGAAAACAGTCTATTAGTACACAAACATTTAATTGTTAGAGCAGAAGCTTCACGTCCACCAATGGACGAAGAGCAACTAACTGAATGGATGAAAGAATTTGTGGAGTCCATAGATATGAAAATATTTATGGGTCCATATGTTAAGTACTGTAAAATGCCAGGCAACAGAGGTATCACAGGTGTTGCAATTATAGAAACTTCACACATCACTATGCATATTTGGGATGAACCTAATCCTGCACTAATGCAGTTTGATGTTTATTCTTGTGGTGAGTTTGATGTAGAAAAAATCTGTAACAAAATTAAAAATGACTTTGCTACAACAAAAATAGAATATAAGTTTTTGAATCGCGAAACGGGATTAGTGGATTTGTAATTTTCAACAAAAATACTTTTGTCTTAGAAAATCCTATCTACACATACAGCCTATAAAATTACCAGAGCCATCATTCATTATATGTAAGTTTAAAGTGTCAACATATCCTGTTAATTTTATTCTAAGTATGTCACACAAATCAAAACAATCTATTTCTGATGTTATAACTATACCTTCCATTAATTTTTTTGTAACAGGTATCAATTGATACAGACCATCGTTTAATATAATTAAATCCATTCTCTCCAATCCTCATCCATAATTTCATTAGCAATATTCATTTTCTTACGCAATGCTTTTACTATCTTTTCATCTACAGTTTTTGGTGCTATAAAATCTACATATGTTACCGACTTCGTTTGACCTATTCTGTGTGCTCTGTCTTCTGACTGTAGTCTTTTTTCTAAGTCATATCCATTAGAGTAATAAACAACTGTATTTGCACAAGTAAGTGTAATACCATAACCACCTGTCTGTGGATTACCTATAAAAAATCTAGCTTTAGAATCTGGATCTTGAAACTTTTTTATATTTTCTTGACGTTGTTCTGCCGGAATAGCGCCATAATATTGTACTATAGAGTCTTCTCCAAATTCATCACTAATAACTTTTACTATATTCTCTATATCATAAACATAGTTAGCCCATATAATTACTTTACCTTCTACCTCTTCTAGTAAATTAACTAATTCTTTTAGTCTGTTGTTTTTAATTTCTGTAATAGTGCCATCATCATTTCGTAAATGACCACAAGTGATTTGGTGCAGTCGCATCATTTGTGTAAGTACGTGAGGCGCGGTAGCCATCTTGCCTTTTAGTAGAGCGAGGGCCGCGGATTTCATAGTAGAATAAGCTTTACTTTGTTCATCTGTAAGATCAACTTCACGTCTAATATAGACTTTATCAGGTAAATCTAGGCAGTCATCTTTAAGCACACGATAAGAAAAACCTTTTAGTTTATCAGCTAATTCATCTAGTCTTTTATAACTACCTATTAATTGTACTCTTCGACCTCCAAAATTTCTATCAATCATATTTGCATATCTATTTCTAAATGCATAAAACGAATCATAACCAAGTAAATAAGAATTTAAAAAACCACATTGAGTATATAAATCTAAAGGTGATTTAGTTACAGGAGAACCAGTAAGAATACGTCTGTATGTAGCTTCTTTACCTAAAGATAAAATAGATTTAGTTCTTTTTGCACTTGGATTTTTGATTGTAGTAGACTCATCAATTGCTAGCATTGTTTTATGACAACGCATAAATTTAGCTGCAAAGTCTAATCCTTTTTTAGTACTTAACGCTTCAACATTTATAATTAGGATGTGAAGGTCATGTCCAGTTTCGAATAATGTTTGATACTCTTTATCCTTTGTTTTAGATGTTAAAGCAGTCCAGAGTACCATCTTAGGTTGTATGTGACTAGCTAAATGATTTGGAATTTCTTGTGAAAACCAGTTTCTATAAACACCTTTTGGTGCTACAATAACGGCCCCATTAATTTTACCTTTGTCATAAAGCATAGCCATGTTATCAACTAACACTTTTGATTTACCTGTACCCATTTCCATAAAATAACCATACTCAGTTTTATCCCACGATTTTTCTAACGCAGTTAACTGATGCGCATACGGCTTAGTCTTAAATTTATAGTTCATAATTAATTTCTACTTTCTAGTTGACAATTATATAAATACTATTATATCTTCTGTCAAGAGAAATTAGAAATAGAAATGAAAAATAAAATATTTGAATTATATAAACCAGATTCTTTAAAAGAATTTTTAGACTTTTATAAAAATAATCCTAATGAAAAATTTGTTTATGTTGCACAACAACCACCAAGACACATTAATATTTTAAGTGCGTCTGATTTTGGTTATTTAGTTTTTTGTCTACCTAATAGTGGACCAGAATCACAAGCAATATATTCAACACAACCTTTTGTAAGAAAGATGAAAAAAAATTTACAGGATTTTAGACAACAAGATTATTTATTAGCAATAGGAGATCCTATTATAATTGGGATTTGCAATATTGTTATAAGTGATGTAACAAACGGAAAGTTTAATGTTCTTAAATGGGAGAGAAACGAAAGTAGATACTACCCATTAGAAGTAGACTTTTATAACTAGAAAGTAGAAATATGAGTGAAGTAAATGATATGATGTTAAAAGATTCTAAAGATCTTTTAGACAGTGTAGAGATAACTACAATTGCTGCTGAATGTGTAAAGCTTAAAGAAAAAGAAGATCAGATTGCAGCATTAGAAGAACAATTAAAAAAGAAAAAAGAAGAAGCAGATGATATAGGTTCAAGAGTAATACCAGAACTATTAGCTGAACAAGGTCTATCAGAAATTAAATTAGCTGATGGGTCCAAAGTATCTGTAAAAAAAGAATTCAGAGCTACAATTCCTAAAGATGAATTGAGAAGAGAACAAGCTCTACAATGGCTTCGTGACCAAGGATTGGGTGACATTATTAAAAACAATGTAACTGTGTCTTTTGGTAAAGGAGAAGATGACAAGGCGGAGCAATTGCTCAACCTTGCAGCTGAAAATGGTTTTGAACCACAACAGAAATCTGATGTGGCTTGGAATACATTGACAGCTCTATATCAGGAGCGTGTACAGGCCGGCCTGGACATGCCTTCTGATAGCTTTAGTCTATGGATTAAAGATAAAACTAAAATAAGCCGGAAATAAATAATGGAGAATGTATAATGAGTAATGAAGTAATGAAGAAAGACACAGGTTCAGTAGCCTTATTTGGTGATGACCTGCAAAAAGGTTTTGAAAACATGACGCAAGAAGATATGGCGTTACCGTTTGTCAGAATCTTAGGACAACTATCACCGCAGGTAACTGATGGTGATGCGAAGTATATAGAAGGTGCTAAACCAGGCATGATCTATAATACTGTTACCAGCGAATGTTTCGATGGTAAGAAAGGTATCAAGGTTATTCCTTGTTATTACAAAAAGGATTATCCAGAATGGTCGGATAGAGGGGACGGACCAGGTGCTCCAGTCGCAGTTCACCTACCGAACAGTCCGGTAATTCAAACTGGTAAGAGAGATGGATCTAAAATTAGATTACCAAATGGTAACTATTTAGAAGAGACAGCATCTTACTATGTTTTGGTTGAAACAAAAGCAGGTGGGATGACACCAGCGTTGATTACTATGAAATCAACACAGCTTAACGTTAGTAAAAAATGGAATTCTATGATGAAAACCATACAAATATCTGATGGAAAAGGTGGAATGGCTATCCCTCCAATGCATGGGGTTGTGTATAACTTACAATCTGTACTACAAAAGAACGACAAAGGTTCTTGGTATGGTTGGTCTGTTACGCAGAACAGAATTATGGGACAGGACGACAAATCTTTATACCTTACGGCTAAAGATTTTAGTGGTACTGCCTCAAAGGGTAACGTGCAAACAAAAGCTGATGTAGAAGAGAAAGCTAAGGATAGTACTCCGTACTAAATTTAGTTTGAAGGGGATCGCAAGATCCCCTTTACAAAGAAATTAGAATGTAATATATGGATAAATTCAAACAAATTTTCAGCGGATTAACTATAGCATATGGCCAATATCAACCCGGTGACAGAGGAGAAAATGGTAGTAAACAACAAGGTAAAGCCTTCATTGTTCGTAAAGACGTCAACGACGAGCTTTGGTCCAATCATTTGGAAGGAAGAGGTCCAGCCCTTGGAATTATCCCTATCACGGATACTAATGATTGTAGGTGGGGGTGCATTGATATTGACGAATATAACTTTGATCACGCTAGCCTCGTTAAAACTATTAGGAATTATAAATTTCCCCTCATAGTTTGTCGTAGTAAATCTGGCGGAGCTCACGTCTTTTTATTTACCAAAGAAAATATACCTGCATCATTGATGCAATCAAAATTAAAATCATTTGCAAAAGTTTTAGGATATGAAGGTTCAGAAATATTTCCTAAACAAACAGAAATTTTAGTGGAACGTGGTGACACTGGAAACTTTTTAAACTTACCTTACCACAATCAAATGAAAGGACTACGTTATGCTATCAACGATAATGGCGCCGGTTGTACACTTGAGGAATTTTATAAGCTCTATGATGTTTACAGTTGCAGTAAAGAAGAAGTCGAAGCGATTAAAACAGAAGAGAAAAAAATAGAAGAAGCATTTCCTGGAGGACCCCCTTGCTTAAACAAGTTAGCATCTATTGGTTTTGGTGAGGGTTCCAGAAATAATGCACTATTTAATATTGCAGTTTATTATAAACAATCACATCCAGACACATGGGAAGATGAAATTGTAAAAGCTAATTCACAATATATGGAACCTGCTTTAAGTAATAGTGAGGTTCAACAATTAATTAAATCAGTAAACAGAAAAGGTTATGATAAATATAGATGTAAAGATGCACCTATCAATGCAGTATGTCAGTCTGGTTTATGTAGAACAAAAAGATTTGGTGTAGGATTTGGTGAAGAAGAAATGCCTGTATTAGGTAGTCTTACAAAATATACATCAACACCACCACAATGGTTTTTAAATGTAGATAAAACTAGAATAGAATTAAAAACAGAACAGTTGTATAGCTCACCTTTGTTTGCGTTAGCATGTTTAGATCAAGCTAATTTAGTTGTACCTGTACCTAAACCAAAAGATTGGAAGCAACATTTTTTAAAACCTTTAATGCAAAATTTACAAGAAGTAGAACCACTAGAGTCATTGAATCCTACTAATGAAATTACAGGACTCTTGCAAGATTGGACAACTAATAGACAATCAGCAAGAACAATAGATGATATATTTAATAAGTTACCTTTTACAGAAGATGGGTTTACATATTTTAGAATGGAAGACTTTTATTCATTCTTAAAAAAGAATAACTGGGACATGGATAAAATTAAAACAGGTAATTTAATTAAAAGATTAGATGATATTTTTGTAGAAGAAACAAGGTTAAGAGTTAAATCACAACAACCAAGAGTAATTAAAATTAAAACTATGAAAAAATTAGAAGCAACAGTATCTAAAATTGCTTATCAACAGGAGGATTTTTAATGTCTAAACCAAAAACTTATGACAGAGATGTAGGTAAAAATTGGCACTTAAGATTTAGATTAATAATACAAGAACTAACAGAAGAACTAGAACTAACACAAATACAGCTACAAATAGCGGAGAGGAAACTGAAGAAATATGAAGACAATAATACTAGGTCCACCAGGAACGGGAAAGACAACAACATTGTTAAACTTAGTGGACGAATTTCTCAAAGATGGGATAAGACCTAGACAAATAGGTTATTTTTCTTTTACAAAAAAAGCAGCAACGGAAGCAGCAGACAGAGCTGCAGATAAATTTGGTTTAGATAAAGATAATGATCTACCTTTTTTCAGAACGTTACACTCATACGCTTTTAATCAATTGGGTATGACTAAAGAAAAAATGATGAAGACAGAAGACTATAAAGAATTTGGACAGAAATGTGGCATACCTATTAAGACAGCAAAATTTTCTAATGATGATGGTACATTTAATTCTGATAATGAATACCTTACAATAATAAATACAGCAGCTGTAAAACGAATGGACTTATTAGAATACTATGACTCTAGAAAAAATATACTAGACATAGAAAGAAACACATTATTTTTATTAGCAGAAGAATTAAAAAGATTTAAGAAAGAAAAGAATCTAAAAGACTTTAACGATTTGATAGAAGACTTTTTAACAAAAGAAACTTTATCTACGTTTGAAGTATTATTTATAGATGAAGCACAAGACTTATCTTTATTGCAATGGGAAATGGTAAGAAAAATTTGGAAGAGAGCACATAAAACTTACATAGCTGGTGATGATGATCAGGCTATATTTAAATGGGCCGGTGCAGATGTAGATCACTTCATAGCACTTAAAGAAGAAGTTGATGACATACAAACATTAGATCAATCATATAGAATACCAGGTGGTCCTATACATGAACTATCACAAAAAATAATTAACAAAGTACAAAATAGATTTCCAAAAGAATATAAACCTAGAGAAGAACAAGGATTATTAAGAAGATATTCTGATATAACACAAGTAGATATGAGTTCAGGTAACTGGTTAGTACTATCTTCTGCAAATTATTTTTTAGAAGATGCCAAAGATTTGTGTGAAATTCAAGGATGGTACTACCAATGTAAAGGAATAAATTCTGTACCATTAAAATTATTGTTAGCATTAAATAATTGGGAGCATTGGCGTAAAGGTGAATTATTAAATCATCTAGAAATTAAAAACATTTATGAATACTTAGGTGACAATGTTTTAGTTGGATTCCAGAAGGGTAAAACTCTTCATTCGGATGCGAAGTATACACTAAAAGAATGTCAAGATCAACACGGGTTACTAACTTCTAACGTTTGGTTTGAATCATTTAATGGTTTAGATCCAATGACAGAAACTTACATTCGTAACATGAGGGCGAATGGAGAAACACTAAATAAAAATCCTCGTATAAAAATGTCAACTATACACGCAGCGAAAGGAGGAGAAGCCGACAACGTTTTGCTTATGCAAGACTTAACAGGTGCAGCGATTGAAACTTTTAGTCATGACCCGGATGAATTACATAGATTATTTTATACCGGAGCAACAAGAGCGAAGCGTGAATTGCATGTGTTAGATCCAAAAAACTTTGATCGAGCTTATATAATATGACCAATAAAGAAATATTTAAAAAAGCAGTATATGATTCACTAGATAAGCAGGTAGGCGGGAAACACTACCGCAATATGAAGATTCAACCTGCTGAATTTATTAACGAAAACAAGTTGCTTTTTGCGGAGGGCAACGCTATAAAGTACATATGTAGGCACTCAGAGAAGGGTGGCATACAAGATATAGATAAAGCAATACACTATCTTGAGATGGTAAAGGAGAGAGACTACGAATGAGAAGAACACAGATCCCACTATTTGCACCCGAAACAGAATGGGTTGCACCTCACGAACTAAAAGATTTATCAGGAGCCAAAGAAGTAGCTATTGACTTAGAAACTTATGATCCTGAATTAACTACGTTAGGGTCAGGTAATGTCATAGGAAGAGGGCACATTGCTGGCGTTGCGGTGGCCGTAGAGGGCTGGTCGGGCTATTA
>Ga0208434_1000528_pt1 | contig 17882 bp, 29 predicted proteins | sample 13_taG_FD_184086 | JGI IMG/M metagenome (GOLD analysis project Ga0208434, IMG submission 184086) | Marine viral communities from the Subarctic Pacific Ocean - 13_ETSP_OMZ_AT15268 metaG (SPAdes) (version 2) | ecosystem: Environmental > Aquatic > Marine > Oceanic | place: Pacific Ocean | collected... | reverse complement strand
AAATTGAGTTGCCTTAACAGTGTTTTCCCAACCTGCTTTAGCTGCTTTGCTTAAATTACCATACTGCTTACCTGCCCAATCAGGAAGTCCTTTCAATCCTCTATGAAGTGCCCCAAGACCTCTCTTTCCTAGATCGACACTAGTATCAAGAGCACCACCAAAAAAGTTTCCTATTCTTGTTAAAGCACCTGGTTTTGGGGGTTCAATAGGTTTGAACGCACCTTTCTTTAGTAATCTATTGAATTTTTTTGTTGCTTGGGTGATGTTACCACCACTGTCATTTAATGCATTAGCAAATGCTTTTGCAGCCTCATCTCCACGTTCTGCAAGAATCTTTTTATATTGTCTCTCTGCAAGATCACCATACTTATCAAGAATAGTAGATGCCTTTGGTCTTTTGTTAGGACCGTCTATATCAGGATCAGCACCAGAAGGGTTTGCTCGTGTAGGTTTTCTCGGTTTATCAGGTTTGTCAGGGTTTCTTGGTCTTTTTGGATCAGGAGGATCTACAGGAAGATCTGGTTGAAGAAGATCTCTAACACCACTGACTGCTGCCAGCATTCCAGCAATACCACCGATTGCAAGAGCAATTTTACCGAACGCTTCAAGACGTTCGCCAATAGTGCTCTCCTTACCAAAGATCCAATCTAGACCAGAAGTAAAAGCATTATAAATGCTAGTCGCAAACCCCTTTAACTTATCAAAAACAAAAAGTGCTTTATCTAAGAATGTTTTAATCTTTTGAACATTATCAGGATCACTTAGATACTTTAAAAGTGAAGTACCAAGAGAAAATACAGCAATTTTTAGTAATAAATCTCCAATAGGACCAAGAAATTTTTCAATCCACCCAAAAATACCCTTAGTACCTTTCTTTACCTTTTTACCTAACTTTGATTTCTTATCTTTACCTTCTTTTTTTAATGCTTTCGCTTCTTGCTTAGTTTCAGAAGAAGAATCTTTCTCTCTACGCTGATCTCTTCTCTCTGCTTTTTTATTCTCTTCCTTACTCTTAATTGTTAGAGTAGAGATTTTCCCTAAATCACCAACTAGACTCGATAAAGAGCTAACTGTAGTGCCAAGACGATTAAATGCTAATGTCTGCGTCCTTGCAGCAGCAACTGCTGGAGACGTAATGGACGATGCTCCAGGATTAACTAGTTTATAGGGTTGTATTTTAGCCACCTGCTGCTTGCTGCTCCTTCATTCTACGTTCTTCTTCTTTTAAGAATTGTATTAACAAATTCACATAGATTTCCTTTTCCCAAGGCATCAGATTATCGATATGTTCGATACTCCATTTATGGTGATGCATTAATGAAAAGTTACCCTCATAATAAGAACGAAGACTGTTGTGAAGGAGTGCTACGCGAAAAAACTCGCTAATCCCTCAAGAACAACTTCAGATTCAACCCCAGTATTAGGATTGGTTACCTGGATCTTATGCGACAGTTTAGGCATAGTTTCAAAGAATTTTTGAAGTTCTGCAAACTGCTTGCTGCTTAGTTGATCAAGAAATTCTAAAATTTCCGATTTTGGCACATCTTTACATTCATAAATTTGATTAGCATCAGCAATTGTTTCAATACAACTTGCTGCCATTTGGAAGATCTGATCAATTTGATTGACATCTTCTCCAAAATTCATCTCTACAAAAGATGCGAGATTAGGATATCCCATAGTAACGGCAATCTCATCATCAAGTTTCAGTTCCTTTTTATGACCTCTGGTTTTTACAACCTTAATTTCATCTAGAGGAATTGAAACTTCAACTTCAGTTTCTCCATCATCAGAGCAAGTCACCGTTACAGCAACGTTTTCACCAACAGATTTTGTACGAATTTGTAAGAACAAAAATTCAATATCAAATGTTGCTAGTTTATCAACTGAAGTAATATCAGTACATTGTGCAATGATGTTTTTGATTGCACTAATAATTTCGTCTTGCTCTCCTGTTTCAGTAGCGAGGAGAAGTAACTTCTCTTCTTTAACAAGAAACGGTCTATAATTCACAGTTCTGCCATCAGATGGCAGTTTCAGTTTGTACCTAGGTACATTTAATTTAGGTAATGCCATAGAAATTCAATTCAGTAATTTTATTTATGGAGGTTCAGGTATCGATATATTGTTGAATCAGGTCAGTATTAAGACTTCTGGTCCTCACGTCCCCACCCATCCTGTTATCGACAGTTTTGTTTCCAGCAGTTTCTCCAGCAATGTATTCCCCATCACTATCACCACCACCTGATGGAATAGTAATAGTATCCTTTACTCCAGGAGCATCAAATTGATCTTCAGTAAAGAACCTATATCTCTCATAATAAAACTGAACACTAAGATCCATTGTCTTTGCCTGAGCATTATCTAACTGAATAGAACCAATGTTATATGGAAATACTTTATTTAATACCCAAGCAGCAGTCAGTTTATTCTTTCTTGCAAGTAAAAAGTTATCTCCACTTTGCCTAAGTGCCCTAATAGATTTTGGATCTGAATATGCATAATCTCCACCACCTCTTTCCCACTTATAAATGATTACCTGAGGAGCACAATAGGTATCATAATAATCAGTATATTGATTGGCATCATTTGCCATTAAACTTGTCCATCTCTCAAAAAAGTTTCGTGTTTGTTGAGAACGAGGAATAGTAAATGTCATGGAGATTTGACTAAATGCTGTTCCCGTGGCAATCTTATATCCAGCACCAACAGTAGTGACTTGACCTGTAGTAATTTGTTTGCTAGGAAGATTTACCGATTTTGCATAGTAATCCAACAGCAATGACATATCACCAACTTCAGGTTTAAATTTATTACCCCGAGTTTCATTTGCAATCATCGGAGGAGTAGAGAAATGCACCGAAAATAAGTTAGTAAAACTAGGAGAGGTATCAGTTTTATTAGAAAAACTAATAAACTCCTGAAGAGAACTATATCTTGCAGATTCTTGCCTTGGAATGCCCATTTTATACCTTAAGTTCCTTTTCTGTGATTAGCATAAACTCCCAACCTTGGTCCATACAAAATTCTGTTGCTGCTTTCCATTTTGCTTGATTGACAGCATACGTCACTACTTCATTTATATATCGTTTTGTATGTCTTTTTTGAGTTTTGGGTTCTTTAGTTTGTTTAAGTGGTTTTACTTCAACCAGATATTTTTTGTTTTTGATCTTAACGTAAAAATCTGGAAAATATCTATGTCTTCTACCATCAACTGGAGAAACATATGGAATAATAATCTCTTCACTGCCCCACTCTAGGACGGATGGTGTTATATCACACCATTTCATAAATTTATACTCCCAAGAAGAGCGATAAATCACATTACTAGGATCGCCTTTATACTTCCCAGGAAAAGACGGTCTGTATTTTCCTTTATAATAGCGCATAAATATATAGAGGTCACACTATATTTAGGTCCGACTGTTGGCAATATACAGATACCCATTACAGGCACCAGTAGAAAATGGTTCTGCTAGCACAGAAGATGGTGCTACAGAAGCAATTGACTATGTTTGTTTTCAACGAACAAGTGTCAAATACGACGATAATAGATTCAGAGGATATAGTCTACCTGGTTCTAATTCGGCAAAGAGAAACTTAGATAAAAATAGAGTTTATCTTGCTATGCCAAAGGGACTACAAACACAATACTCCCCATCATATCGTCAAGTTGAACTCGGTGCTGCAGGTGCTGCTGCAATTCAGGCAGTCGGTAATGGTTCGGCAAGCACAGAAGACATGGCGCAACTTCTCGGTGATACTGCTGGTGCTGTTCTACCAGAGTTTGCTTCAGGAGCATTTGCAGGGGCAATCAACGGTGCTGCTCAAATGGGAGGACTAGCAGGAGGAATTGATGCAAATTCACTTCAAGCATTAACACGAGGTAGAGTATTTAATCCATATAAAGAAAACGTCTTCACTGGTATTAATTTTAGACAGCATAGCTTCAACTTTAAACTCGTTGCTAGAAGTCCAGAAGAAGCAAAGGAAATGCAAAGCATTCTAAACTACTTCAAAGAAGGTGCTGTACCAAATATAGGTAGTAGTGATGATACTGCTGGCAAAAAAGATATTGAAAAGTTAGCTAGAAGTCTTTCTGGTAATAGATTTTTTACAGTACCAGATAGTTTCAATATCAAATTTATACGACTAAGACCAGACGGACAGGCAGATAAAGACGGTGACAAAGATTTCATGCACTTTAAAATTCATCCGTCAGTATGTACTGGTATTCAAGTTAATTATACTCCAGATGGTCAGTATACAGCATTCAAAAAACCTGGTACTGACCCCAAACAATCAATACAAGTTCCTGCATTAAACCTAACATTATCATTTACTGAAACCAAACTTGTCACTACAGTAGACATTAACGACGGATTCTAACATGGCATCTTATTTTTCTTATTTTCCAAATGTATATGTTGGTGAAGGCGTAACCTCTAACGAGGCATTCAAATATCGTCTCACAAAAAACATATTCCGTAGAGTTAAGGCAAGAGATGACTTAGATCGATATGTCACATCGTTTGAAGCGTATTCTATTCGAGATGGAGAATCTCCGTCATTTCTAGCAAATCGTCTATATGGAGATCCTTTCTTAGATTGGGTTATCCTTCTCTCTAATAATATTACAGATTTCTATAGTCAGTGGCCAAAATCTGAAGGAAATCTGCAGAAATTTGTATCAGAGGCATATTCAGATCCTGATTCTATTCATCATTATGAAACAAATGAAATTATGTACGAAGATATCGTTTACATTAAAAAGGGTATTGACGTGAATGCTGGTTTTAGAGCTACTATGCCCGATGGTTCAATCAAAACTGAAGAAGAGTCTAGATATCCCGTATCAAACTATGAGTATGAAAATTACCTGAACGAACAAAAAAGATTGATTGGACTTCCTAATGGAATTATGGTTGATATCATGCAAGAAGAGATGCAGGAACTCCTTGAGTATGAACTACATGCATTTGGAAATAAGAAAACCCCTCTAAGTATGTCATCTAGATTTATTAATAATGATACTAGCGTTACTGGTAGTGGAAGTCGTACAGCAGTTAGTGATGTTGTAACTTCATTTGACAATGGTCCTAGCAATGCATCAGTAGGTGTAGTAAGTTCTACATCAGCATCAGTTGCAGGTACATCAACGACGACAACGACAACTACATCATCTCCTTCCAGTAGTTCTAGTTCTACTTCATCTTCTAGCAGTAGTTCTAGTTCTTCTAGCAGTAGTTCGAGTTCTTCTAGTTCTAGCGGATCCAGCGGTTCTAGCAGTTCTGGTTCTTCTGGTGGAGGATATTACGGTGGAGGATATTAATCCAGAAGATTTAATACCCATAGAAATGTCAAAAGACGGACTGTACTTAACATACAAGTCCGTCTGTTTTTATCTTGAGAAATGGCCTGGCGGTGACGCTTATGAACAGGAAGCACTAATAATGCTTAGAAATAGTCTAATGCGTATTTTACTAGAGCAACAGTTCAGAAAACCCTAGAAACCCAAAAATTGGCGGGGATTTTTTCCGCCGTTTCAGGGAATCAAAGGTCGGTTTTCGTTTTGGTCAATGGATCTCAATGTTTAGGAAGGGAACCCTTGGGTGTCGGTGATACCTATGCTCATGGTGTCCCCTATGATGATTGCCATGCTTTCTATGAGGATGGTAATGATACGAACCATCTCCATGCCAATGATAGTGGCGATGCCTCGGAGGGTGATAGTAATGCTTTTCGATATACACATCACGATATGCTCTCCGATTAGATCTATCACCAATGCTTTCATGATGCGCTAGTGCAGGTGAAGCACTAGCAATGAGCATCAAAGCAGAAAGTATAGCAACTTTCATCAGTCTTCCTCAGCAAGTTTAGCGAAGTAAGACAGAGTATCATCTTCATCCTCTACAGGAGATGCTGCGACTGCTTTTTGACGGAAGTCTGCAACTTCTTCACCCCAGTTTTCTACTGGTTGAGGTTTAGCAAACACTTCCTCTTCATCCTCACGAATAGTGGGAGCAGATGCAGTCGAAGTCTTACCGAGAACCAGTCTCAAACGTGCTTGTAGTTGCTCATAGGACTTGAAGTTCTTAGCATCTTCAAACTCGGCAAGAGAGTATCCTTCATTCCAGATACTTTCCAGTTTGTCATCATCAAAGTTACAGAGAGTGCTAGGTGAAGCAAACTCAGACTTGTCATAGTTCCAGTAACCTTCGACCTTACGGATCTTCAGTTTGAAGTCAGCACCTTTCCAGAAGTTGAAAGGATCGATAGGTGACTCATCGACGAATGCAGGTTGCATTGCCTCAGTCAGTTTGTCAAAGATCTTCTTACCAAAACGATAAAGGAAGACACGACCTTCGTTCTCAGGATGAGCAGGATCACTCACAACATAGATGTTGGAGTAGTAAGAGAGTTTACGTTTCTGAGCACGAGCGATCTCTTTATCGCTATCACGACCACTGTTCCACAGTTCGCGATTCATTTCACCGACAGGATCATCCTTACCAAGAGTGGTGAGGGAGTTCTCGATGTACCATTGTCCACCAGGACCTTTGAATGCGTGACTCCAGACCTTTGCCCAAGGCATCTCTTCTCCATCAGGAGCAGGCAGGAATCGGATAACAGCATAACCATTGCCAGACTTATCCATCTCTGGTTTCCAGAAACGCTCGTCAGCAGATGAACCAGCAGCAGGCTGATTCAGTTTTTCAATCTCCTTTGTCAGTTTGGCAAAGGTATCTCCCTTGCTTGACGACTTCTTGAGACTTGCGAAAGACATTTAGTATTCTCCGTATTTGTTGTGTGTAGTTGGATTGTTTGCTACTGGGTTATCGTAGCATACTATGTATCAGGTGTCAACTTCCCTCTGTGCCGCTTGTTCAAGTGTCTCGAACATGGCATCCATGCATTCTCCAAGGTCGCGATACCCAAACGCTTGAGAGAGTGCATTAATCCTAGTCCTCATGTCTGCTGCCTCAGGATCTTCTGATGAAGCAAGACACAATCGACCATAGAAAGTCTTTTGTTTGTCGATAAGAACCTTACAGTCTTGAATGTGCTCTAATCGCTCTTCTCTATCCATCTTTCCTAGTTGGGAAGTCATTGATGCGACTTCCTGATAAGTTTCAAAGATGTCTTGTAAATTTGTTTGTACTTGTTCCGATTTAAAAAAACTCATAACTTTGTTCTTATTACTGTCAATATTTCTTCCCTGTATTTGCTGCAATCAACTTTTATAAATGGTTGATACTTCAGTACTCTTCTACGAGTCTCTTTCCAAATAGGATCTTTTAGTTTCTTGTCAAATGCTTTGACATATCCTAGGCAAGTTTCAAATACAACGAGTGTTTCTAACGTTATCTCTCCCGAAAGATAATGTTTAAGGAGTGGAGGGTGACTACCTTCTTTTAGTTCAAAGATCTTGTCAAACTTATCTTGATACGGGGATTCAAAATATGTTAATAGAAGATGTACATCCTGTTTAAATTTATACGAGAAAGACTCTTGATTAATTCTCCACCTTTCGTAGTTACCGTCATTAAATGATCTGATATATCCCTTAGGATTATCCATAAAATTAGCGACAAAGTAGTCTAGGATTTTACTCCCTTCATACTTTGTCGCTAGTTTTTTAAAGAAATAGCGGTCGCGACGTTCTTCAAATGATTTTTCAGAGGCAGATACTTTGCCTTTATACTTTACAAAATCATAAGAGTCTTTGGTGAAGTGCATTTTTAATGCAAGATACATTTGATACACTTCAAATCCAGTCACAGTGGCAATACTCCTTTTGATCTTTTCTTCATGTAGTTTAAACGCTCTGCTTCATGTCGCAGACGTTCTTTGAGGGGTTTAGACATCAACTTAGGGACAGTTTCTATTTCAATCTCATTCTCTTGGCAGTAAGTTACTACTGCCTCAATGTATGAAATCAAACCATCACTCCTTTTAACTAACCTCTCAATCTCTTGAGAGAATTTGATGGGAGTAAGAAACTTATCGTCTCCTTGGTCTTTAGGCATAAGTTCTTCCCCTAACAAATTCTTCAATGTAGGACTTGAGTAATTGTAAATAGTCATCAAGATTGTACTTCTCAAACACTTGAATAGTTCCTTCTTCGGTGGCGATAATTGTGACAATTTTCTTTACCTCTAAACCAGATCTTTCCAGGAACATTGCTGCATATGCAGTCTCTTGAACAAAATAGTTCTCGATGTATGATTCCTTTTTTTCTTTAGTTGAAGTTTTAAAATCGATTACTGCCAACTCACCATCGAATTCAGCGATACAATCTACCCGACCCGCTAAACCTAGGTAATGCGAATACAAGAATGTTTCTAGACAATGAATATTGTCTATGCGATCTAGCGTAGATTTTGCTGACTGAAACATTCTAACAGACAATGGGTTATTTGTCATGTATTGTTCCAAATCTAATACACCTTTGATATAATCTTCGGTGATGCTATGAAAGGCAGTGCCTCTCTGTGTTGCTCTAGCAGTAATACGATTCGCTTCAGTTTCACCAATTTTCTTGCGCCATTTTTTAAAAAAGTCTGCGCTCTTATACGATGTGATTGAAGTTACACTCGGATAATATTTATCTGCACCAGGGATAGGATAGTATCTGACTCCATCATCATTCACAGCTTGAACCTCAACGTGTTCGTTGAGGGCAACATCAATAAAATTAAACATCAGAAACCAAGATTGTATTTTGTAAGTAGATAAGATTTAACTAAACCTGAGCGAACGATATCATCGATACCAAACTCAACGCAAGTAAACTCACGCATCTGTTGAAGGATGTTAATGAAATCCGATACTCCGTTCTTTTCATTACTCTTAACCAAATCAGATTGAGTAATGTCACCACAGAACATGATCTTAGAGTCCTCACCGATGCGAGTAATCATAGAATCTAATTCATGAAAGTTGAGATTCGAGAACTCATCGACAATAACAATGGCATTGTCAAGAGTAACTCCACGGATAAAAGAAGTAGACCAAAATGAAATAGTCTCTTGCGCTCGGAGGTTGTCATAAAGCATTTCAAACGAATTGTCGTCAGGCATACTGAACATATATTTTACCATGTTCTTGTATGGAATCTGATATAAAGCAGACTTATCTTCATGATCCCCAGGAAGGAAACCAATCTCTCTTGTAGGTACAAGAGACCTTACAATGTATATCTTATCATAAGGAGTGTATTCGTCAAGCACCTCTTGTAGAGCAAGATAGAGTGTAATAAACGTCTTACCTGTACCTGCAGCACCATGCAACAGCATGTGTTGCCCTTCATTGTACTGCTCAAAGACAGTCTCCTGATTAGGAGTCAATGGTTTAATAGGAACCATGTAACTCTTATCAAGAGGTTTCTTTCTCTTAATCTGCTTTGCACTCATGTTAGAAGGAACAGGATTGCTCGTAGTGTTTCTCTTTCTTGCTCTTGCCATATCAAGTAAATCTACTGAGGTTTGATTTAGGGTGTGCTGCTTGGACTTTCGACATTACTTCCTTGAATCCATCGGATTGTTTGGGTTTACCGTAAGTCGTACCTGCAACACCAGCGTGCCAATCTTTATCCCAATCAGGATTATCTACACGCCACTGTTCATAATCGGCAACGGTCTTGCGAAATTCTTGTTTTTCACCCGTGACCTTATTTATTACATTATATAAAGGCATTATGCTTGTTCCTTGTTGAATAGTTTACGACACTTTTTAACTTCTTTGAGTTCGTCCTTGATCATTTGGTAGGCATCCTCAGGAGTAATTCTCCTTGACATCTCCATAGCAATAGTGTACTCAACTCTAGTGCCAAAATGTTTGAGTGCTTCCTCAAATGAATTTAGTTCTTCATACATCAGTCGATCCTCAGAGCAGGTTGAATGCAGTTGCACTCGTCAAGATGTTGAGGGCATCCGCAATCACCCTCAGGACACCACTCAAGCGCCTCAGAGATGACTGGGAACTGACAGATGAAATGCTGCTTCGCAAGTTCTGCAATGTCCATGTGCTCCTTCTGGGTGCCGTTGGAGGAACGCAGTTGGATGTAATGAATCCAATTTCTGAGATTTCCCGACATGTACATTTTTGTCCCTACGCATAAAGGAAGCACATTACGTGCACACTCCTTTGCAATACCAGACTCAAGCATATCTTGATACAAATTCATCGACTCTTTGAAGTGATGCTGCATCAAGATCTCATACTTCTGTTTGGTAAACGGATCAACATCGTCAATAGAGTTCTGACGATTCTTGGTGTCTTGTCGCCTGAGTTCTGGGAGAGGGATCTTCTCCGAGAGTAAGGAAGAATCAGCATATCGTTGTGAAAATTCTTGGAATGTGAAACTCCTATGACGTAAAACTTGAGCTGCGATTGCACGAGTCGTGTGAATCTCAAGAGTCATAGACGCTTGCTCAAACACAGACCAGTGTCCATGCTTGATACAATACTTAAGCAGTCCAGAAATTTTAGGATTCTCCTGGTTAGCAGGATTGCTCACACGAGCGATGTATCCAATCGTCTTCTCTGCATCAGGAGTGACAGAGATCAAACATACTTTAGTCATTCTTTATCAATAATAATACGAGCGAGGACAAATAAACCTAGAGATTTCAGGTATCCAATAGTCGCAAGACCGAAGATACCTGGCAGCAACCAGTTCCATAGTAGCATAATAATCAGAGGTTTGCCAAAGAAACTGAAGACGGCAACAATAGCAGCTGCTCCCTCTTCTCTTTGCTTTTTAATCTCTGCTTCTTCTTCACTCAGTTGGATCTCTTCTTCTTTCTGTTGAAATGCACGTTTATCAAAGTAAATCGTCATTTGCTTTTCTTTTTCTGCTTTTGATTCGGATCTTGCCATGTTCTGGGATTAACTCTACCTTCGGTTGCTGTCATATTAATTAGGTCTTTTTTATATAAGTCCCAATAATGATCAAAAATTTCTACTTGTTTACTAGAAGAAACGATATCGAACTTGGTGATACCGTCTTGACAGTACTCAATTATGAATGAGGTATATGGAAGTGACCGATCTTGTGCAAGAGATGGGTCACATTCCTTGTGAATAACGTTCAACCTCTCTTTCCCCATTCAATTTTTGGGAATGCTTCAGATACAACTGCTTTGGTAATCCTTTTGTACTTGTCATTCATACGACCATCTTTACACAGTACAAGAAGTTCTGCTTCTTCCTCAGAAAGACCTTCTAGCAATTGAACAAACAGTGTTTCTCTCTTCATGGAGGTCAGATTGTCTGCACCACCTTTGAAGAAGCGATACAGACCACGATACTCTTGCTCCAAGCGAGAATGATCTGTGCCAATTGGTGCATCGTTTGGTGTGTACGGAACATCTCCTTCAGGTAACAAACAAGTGAGACTATCATCAAAGTTGATAATCAACAGTTGACGAAGTGCAACACTGTTATAACGTTGAAGGAGATTCACTTTTTCACCTTTTGTTTTTGCATTAGAGACCTTTCGCAAGACCTCAGTAATGAGCAACCTAGAGTTGCTGTTATCAATCGATCGTGTAGCCATAATTAACTCCTTAATTCATTCATCATCTTCATCATTTTCTAAATCAGTCCAGTATTGAATGTCTGGTCTGACATAGATGAGGTCATCTTGTATCATATTGCCATCAGCATCAAACATTTCTGGATGTGTTACTGATTTTGCATATGCTGCATTCTCGATGAAGTCCTCTACATACCCTTTTGCTAACCAAGAAACTGTAATTCCTAAGATAAATGCTCCAAGGGTTACTAATACTACTAGCGCAACTAACATGGTTCCCTCTCCGTTTTAATTCGTGTGCAATAATATGGAACCAACTCCTCCTATGTTTTAACTTCAAAAATATTTAGACACTATAGCATATTGTTTTCTCTCATATAACGCACAGTTTCTGTACATCCTCCCAGGTTGACAGTATCTTTAACTACCTGTGGAAAAGTACTACCAACACCAAACTGCTTATAGAAATCTTCACGATTAAAGTCTCTATTCAATTGCTTTTCAGTGTATGAATACCCCTTACCTTCAAGAACTTGCTTTACTTTTGTGCAGTATGGGCAACCAGTTCTTGTATAAACTTGAAAATTCATAGTACCTCTAGAATAAAAAAGGGACTCCTAAGAGTCCCATGGGTTGTTCCGACTTTTGTAGAGACCGCACGAAAGGTCTCCACATTATTTAGTGAATCAGAAGGAATACTTCAGACCCAACTTCGTTCCGTAACCGCGATCGACATTGCTGTCGCCGCTACCAACGAAGGAGACTTCGCCGTATGCGCCCAGAGCATCGGTCAAACCGATACCAAGACCTGCCTTACCAGAAGGAACAGTGTCGCTCTCGCCACCGTCAGGGGAGACTACAGTAGCACCGCCCTGGACATAGTACGATGCGTTCTCACCCAGAGCGCCTTCGTAACCTACGTGAAGGTCTGTGGCAGTTCCGTTGTACGAAGAACCAGTGAAACCTGAGTTGGCTTCTACGTTAACATAGGGACCAGCGAATGCAGCACCAGCGGATGCGAACAGAGCAGCAGTTGCTGCGAATACAGTTTTGATCATTGAAAATTTACCTTTAAGTATATCTCGTGGAGTATCCCACGGATGAAAGAGAGCTCGACTTGCTCTCGTTGGATTAAGTATAACACACTGTGCCTGTTTTGGCAAGTGTGCTGATTGTTACTGTGTGTAACAGTGAGTATTTATACAGATTAAATACTGTCCTTTTTATTAAGTCTCTCAAGTTTACGAAGTTCTTGTAATTTTTTGCGTGCTTCAATCAACTTAAGAGCAGTTTCTTTGCGTTGAATATCGTACTCCTCTAGGTTCACGCCAATGTTAACAACATCTGTTGGATCCATCAGAGAATCAAACACTGCGTCAGAATCTCCTAACAATTCTTTAAGTTTGTCAGGGAGATCTTCATTTTTAATTTTGGGTAAGTCCATTAGATTAGATAGTACTCATATCCAGACGCCATCCTAGTATGCCATACTATGTTTGAACTGTCAAGTGCAGTAGATAAATCCAGAGAAGAAGCAATAACACTTTCATCAACTACGGTAGTAACATTCTCAGATGTTGTTGAAGATACCCCTGCTTTATACACTGCGATTCCTGATATTGTTAGTTTGGCATTACAGTCATCATCATCGGCATCCATAAAGCATAACCGATGGTTATCATCTTTCCGTCTAAATCCATTTGGATTGTTGGATATCGTTATTGGATACGTCGTACCTGCCGTAGCTTCAAACTGATAAGCATCTGAACCCCTCTCCTTACCCGTAATCTGAGTAAAAGTTTTACCTGCGATGTTTATCTGTCCCAATGCTGTTCCATACCTACTTGGATCGTCATCCCACTCAAAGATTAATTGTATAAAACCACCACCAACTCCTGTAACTACGATATCTCCATCACTATTAAACTCTGCGTCAATATCATTGGGAACAATATTGGTAGTCGTAACTACTTCCTGAGTTGATGATGCAGGTCTAGTAATAGTCCATGCAACACCAGCAGGATTTTTCGCCCAATTATTAGTAACATTCGCAGGTTGTGCAGCATTGGTAACTGTTGCTTCGATAGTATGAGCACCAACAGTTAAACCAGTCAATGTAGTAGTTGTACTACTATTAAAACCAGCATGAGTCCCTATGGTACTCCCATCTAATTTAAGAGTAGCAGTATTATCGGCAGAATATTTTAAAATATAGTCATCTGTATCTGGAACATTGATATTCCAGATTGCAGTTTGAGGTATACCAACCAGTGTGTCTGAAACTGAGGGGAATACTGCATACGTATTCATAAAAGTAGACCAAGCAGGTGTTGGTCCTGAGGGAAACCAATCAGCAATAGCATTATTTGATACACATGCACCACCTTTACAGATCTTGATGAACCATCCTCCAGGATTATCGGACCACCTGTACGATGCTCCAGTAGGGTTACCATCAGCATCAACTTCGTTTGGTACATTAAGACAGGAAACTGTCAATAAGATTGTTCCTCTCTGCAAAGTTCTAGTCGTTGTATGAGGTGTACTTTGTGCAACAGTTGCCCATGTATCAAAAATTCCTGCCCCAATATCATTGAATAAAATATCAGACTCATTCAGTACAAGAGTTCCTCTATTGTCAGTACCAAAACTAAATCCATAGACACCATCCTCTTCAATATCGATTGAATATGTTACCTCTTGTGTAATCGCAGGTAGTGTACAGACTGCAGGGTTTACCCAAACACCATATTTTCTTCCGTCTTCATTCCACTGATATTCCTCATATCCAAACTCTTGGTTAGTGGCATCCATAATCTCGAACGAGCAGTTCGTATCATCAGAATCACCATCCTTTAACTTTAGTTTAATACCATCCTTAACATTGATTGGGTTATTTGCAGGGTGCAACCCAGTAAAAGTCAAGTTATAAGTTCCTGCTGACAATCCAATTATCTCAGTCTGTTCTCCCTTTTCCCCAGATTGAGTCCAAGTAGTACTGACATTATTACTATCAACAATTGTAATAGTATCTACAGCAGTTCCAGCACTACTAGGATCATCATTCCATTTTAATCTGAGCACTGTATTAGCACTGCCACTACCAGTAGCTATTAATGATGTTCCTGTACTATCAAATTGAACATTTAGTCCTGCATCTAGAACAACATATCTAGACCCAGCAGAAACATCAAAGGTAACTGGTGAAGATTTTTCTCTCTTGTATCTTAGTACCTCTGTTCCATCAGCAAGGAAAACTTTTTTGGGTAAAATATTAATGTCTGGATCAAATGGAGAGCAAGATTGTGGGGTAAAGTCAGGAAATATAAAGTTGTCCCTAAGTCCAATAAGTTCATTAGGAGTTTGGGGTTGTTCTGGAGTAAACTCGTCGGTTATATACTGATAGATACAGTCGTAGTAAGTACCATCGGGTGCTTGCTTACACCTAATAGATTTTAATGCTGTAGGAATAAAACCTAACGTCTGCTCTAATTCCTCCCACCAAGGTTCTCCAATGTCCCCATCATTAGGATAGACATAAACTCTTTCATCGGTGCGTATTTCGAGTTCAACAGGTGACAACCTATTTCTAAATGCAATGTCTTCAGCGGTTGCTGGAGCATCACAAATAGGTCCAAAATATCCTTCAGGATAATAATACGCCATTAAAAAAGAGGAGTCTTAACTCCTCTATTTATTTTGATTAGTGAACCTCTCCAATAATCCAAGACCTCATACCAAATGGAGTATCAGCAATCAAAGTTTGGGTCAATGCTGCTACGTCTGGTGGCACAACTAAACAAAATCCAATACCAAGGTTGAATACATTACGCATCTCTTCCTCAGCAATGTCTCCTGCTTCCTGGATCTTATTAAAGAGTTCTGGTCTCTCCCAAGCATCATAGTTCACATCGACACTAAGACCTGTTGGAAGGCATCGTGGGAGGTTCTCAGGCAGTCCTCCACCTGTGATGTGTGCCATGCCTAGGATAGGAACCTCATCTAACAGGTGCTGAATGAGACGAGCATAGATGGTGGTAGGTCTAAGCAACTCAGGCATCTCTTTATACTTAATGTAATTTCTCCACAGCATATCATTGACAAGAGTGTATCCATTACTATGAAGACCACTGCTCTCGATACCAATGACTACATCACCTGCTCTGATATTACTTCCATCGACAATATCATTTTTCTCTACAATACCAGTACAGAAACCAGCAAGGTCATAGTCAGTTGCTCTGTAATGCTCGGCAGTTTCTCCACCCAGGAGTTCCATTCCTGCCATTGTGCAACCAACATTAATCCCATATACAATGTCACTCACATTAGCATCAAGTGATTTAGTAGAGATATAATCTAAAAAATATAATGGTTTAGCGCCAGAACATATAACGTCATTGACGCACATAGCAACGAGATCCTGACCAATAGTGGTGTAATCAAAAGCAATCCTACAGATATTCATTTTAGTTCCGACACCATCAGCACCAGATATCAAGACAGGTTTCTCATATCCTGATGGAATCTCCATCATTCCACTGAACCCACCAATGCTAGGTGCCAATACTTTCAAATACTCTACAAAGGATCTACCTTTGATGATGTCAACGCCAGAAGTTTTGTAGTCCATTAGTCTCTGCCCAAGCGAATGTATAATGTAATGAGTGATTGTGAAATCAGATCACAGGAATACGTGAATCCAATTTCATCTTCTTTATCCCAGTGTTCTCTTTGACTCCTGAGGAGTGTAGAGAACTCTTTAATCTTAGCTCTCATTTCTTCTTTAGATAACTTATCCAATGATTTCTCCTTTGATAATACCGTCAAGGCGTTTTAGTTTCCATACAATGTACTCCATGGTGGGTACACACTGGGGATTCCACCCAGCAAAAGTAGAGTGTTCTCCACTTGGAATCTGCCAACAGGGAGCATCATCATTCTCAAGGTCTAGTGACTCACGATATGCTTCGTCACCGAGTAGAACACATGCTCTCTCTGCTTGATTCAAACTACCAAAGCAAGCAAATCCATTCTTCTTAATCTCCTCAGGTATTTCGTGCTTCATTGAATGGCAAGGGGTTGCAGTCTATCTAGAATCTCACGATAAGCAGGGACAATATCACCCTCGTCTTTCCTGAATAGATCCTTATCGAATCTTTCATCACCACCAATCTTCCACAGTCTCATACTATCAGGACTGATCTCATCAGCAAGTAGCAACTCACCATGTGCAGTGTATCCATACTCAACTTTAAAGTCAACCAGATCAATACCTAAGATGTAAAACAATGAGCGAAGGATATCATTGATACGTAAAGTCATCTCAATAAAAGGTTCTGGATCATATCCCATCAGACGCACACGATCCTTTGTAAGTAAAGGGTCATGCTTATTATCATCCTTCAAAAAGAACTCAACAATAGGGTGTGGCAGTGAGTAACCTTCTTGTAGTGTTGTCTCACGAACAATGGATCCAGCAGCACGATTGCGACAGATAACTTCTAGTGGAACAATGTCTACCTTCCTACAGATCATTTTATTAGCACCAACCATATTAATGTAATGAGTTGGGATATGTTCTTTGGCAAGTTTCTCGAAGATAACAGATGAAATGCTGCAGCAGAGGGATCCTTTTCCTAAAGGATGATCAACCATCTCACCATTACCAGCAGTCACCTTATCATGGTACTCAATGATGACACGATCAGCATCGTCACCTGCGTATACGGTTTTGACCTTGCCTTCTATAATTACTTCCATAAAAAAAGAGGGTGTTCAACCCTCATAGTATATCATTCTTCGGTTTGCTTGTAAAGGTCTTCGAGTCGTTCTCTATTGAAATCGACATACATGACCTCTTCACCTGCTTCGGGTGCCTCAGGATGCTTTGGTTTGGGAGGAGTCCTCATCTCTATATTAATAGATTGAATGTTACTCCACATCATTGCAAACGCAGCACCACCAATGGCAGCAAAGCACACAAAGTATAGAAGAAGTTCAAAGTTATTCATGTTCACTAAAGTGATTCTGGATAACTTCAATACGCTCATCTTCATGAGCAATGATATCTAGTTGTTCCTGAATAGCAGCAAGCACATCAGGGTGCTCACCGATACCAACAGGATTGTGTAGGTATACTTCTATGTTTGCTTTTGCTTTGGCAATATTACCTTGGGCATCAGCAACTAGAGCATCTAACATTTTTTGGCGAAGATTGCAAGACATAGTAATTTAAGATTTGTTTTATGAAGTGAAGCGTTAACCTTTAATTAATCGCTTCACTATTTAAGTTTAGAGTCTAAGTTTTAATTAGAATACGATGGGACCATCATAC
>Ga0208434_1000527_pt1 | contig 17890 bp, 20 predicted proteins | sample 13_taG_FD_184086 | JGI IMG/M metagenome (GOLD analysis project Ga0208434, IMG submission 184086) | Marine viral communities from the Subarctic Pacific Ocean - 13_ETSP_OMZ_AT15268 metaG (SPAdes) (version 2) | ecosystem: Environmental > Aquatic > Marine > Oceanic | place: Pacific Ocean | collected... | reverse complement strand
GAGCTTGATACTGTATTCCACTGCTGGAAGCCAACTGTCTGCGCATCAATCATATCATCTGGTATAGCAATACGATGTCTGATTGAGGCCGTTTCAGTAAAGTTTTGTGAGGTTTCAATATTATTTGAACTGTGAGATGTAAGAGCTCTATCATCAAAGTTACCACTTCCGGAAGAAGCACCCAACTTAATAGGATATACACCTTCAAAGGATGAAGAAGCACTTCTTGTACCACCAGCAAATCGGATACTAGAGAAATCATTACCAGCTGAATCAACAGGCATTGGACCTTGACCGAATGTTGTAGTCATTGTCCATTGGTTAGTACCTTCTGTAACAACATGATTGGTAACAGATACGTTATCAATGTCTGTATCACCAGAACCAACTGATGGGTTATATGATGTTGAGTTAGGACCTGCGATTGAGGCTGCTGTAACAGCACCAGCATAGTCACCTTGAGTAGCACCATTAAGAGTAATAGTACCAAGGCTTGCTGTAGTATTAAGTGTAACGTTAATAGTAGCTCCAATTGTCTGAAGGCTGCTAACATTATCTGAAAGACCTGTACTGTTATTAGATCCAACAACTGGGTTAACAGTTGGGAATAGTAATGAGTCAAACAATTGACTGAATGATTGTCCTGTAAGACTTGCTACTGTAGTACCAGTATCAAGACCACCAACATCTTCTGTCATTGCAATATTACTTGCAAGGTTAGAGATATATTCATCAGACCAACTAGCAGAGTTAGACTGAACAGTTGTGTATGTATTCTCCCAGTTAGCTGAAATTGTACTTACATCAGAGCCACCTGCTGTAATATCAGAGGCATTAGCAAGCTCAATCCAATTACCACCATGAGCAAAATAACCTTTACCAGTAGCATGAACATGTGCGAACATACCGTGGTTGTTAGTAGCACTTGGAAGATCTCCTGTAGTAGCATAAACGTTGCTGAACAACACTCTATTACCACCCATATCAAGATCACTTGAAGCAACAGCAGTTTGAATCTCAGCATCTGTCTGATCAGCTGTAGCATTATCTTCGATATTTGAAAGCTTTAATATATCAGCAGCAGTAGTAAACTTATTAGTAGTTGAACTATCATCAAGATCATCTGGATTAAGAACAACAACTCCGGTTTTAGTATTAACACTATCAACTGCCCCTGCTGCCCATGTAGCTGAGTTAGCTTGAACAGTTGTGTATGAACCATCCCAATTAGCACTATTAGATTGTGTAGTAGAGTAAGCACTCTCCCATGTAGCACTATTAGCATCTACTGTTGTATATGTACCTTGCCAATCAGCAGAGAGCTGAGTCATAGTAGCATTTGTACTATCCCAAATGGCTTCTTTAGCATCAATTGCTGTATAAGCTGTCTCCCAATTGGCGCTATTAGCATCTACTGTTGTATAAGTATTTTCCCAGTTAGCAGAAATTGTACTAACATCGGAACCAATACCATCAGCAGTAGCATTAATAGTAACTTGACCTGTACCTTGATCAATAGTAATATTACTACCAGCAATAATCTCAGTAACACCACCTCCTCCGCCACCGGTCCAAGATGCACTATTACTTTGAACTGTTGAATAAGCTCCTGACCAAGTAGCACTTAGATCAGAAACTGTATCATATGTACCTTCCCAGTTACCTGAGATAGTACTAACATCAGATCCAACTTCATTCCAGTTAGCGGAATTGGTTTGAACTGTCGTTGCTGTACCACTCCATCTTGCAGATAGATCGTTAGTTGTTGTATAGTTACTTGCCCAACCAGCACTTAAAGCTGATGTAGTATCATATGCTTCTTGCCAGTTACCGGAAAGATCACCAACAAATGAACCAGCTGTATCAACTCCCCAAGAAGCACTATTGGCTTGAACTGTTGTATAAGCACCATCCCAATTACCTTCTTTAGCTGTTACTGTTGAAGCAGCAGCATCCCAAGTACCTTCTTTAGCATTTACTGTTGTATAAGTATCTTGCCAATTAGATGAAAGTGTTGTAACATCAGAACCAACATTATCTATACCCCATGCAGCGGAGTAAGCAGCAACTGTTGTGTTTGTATCGTCCCAAGTTGCTTCTTTAGCAGCTACTGTATTGTAAGTTGTTTCCCAATTAGAAGAAAGAGTACTTACATCTGAACCAGCAGCAGAAGCATTAATGGTTACGTTACCAACTCCACCTGTAGGAGAGATTGTTACATTATCACCAGCAACAATCTTGTTAACAGCTCCACCACCGCCACCACCAGTACCGATAACCCACTCACCATTCTCACGAACGTAAGTTTGACCATCGAGAGGTGCATCTTCAATACCGCGGAAGCCTCCACCACCACCAGCAAGCTCAATCATACGCTTAACGGTCTGCATCTCTGCACCAAAGCGATTATCAAGCTCAATCTTAAGGTTTTCTGTAATCTGCTTCTTAACTGTAGGATCAAGAACAGCTGTCTGCTCAACAATAGGCTGTTTAGATACAACTGTAGCTACTGCTTCATTAACAATAGTATGAACATCTTGTTGAGTAATACGAGACTCTTTATCATCATGAACGGTAAGAGCAATAATCTCACCAGCAATCTTTCTTACTTCACTCTCAGTTACTGTATCTCTATCAACCTTTGAGTTAACTTCTTGAGCAAGCTTACGAACTTCACGCTTAAGCATTCCAGAAGCTTTAATATCTTCAAGGATAGACTCTTTACTTTCGTTAAGAGCTTCGAAGATCTCTTCCTTCTTAAGCTTATCAATCTCTACTTCTTTGACTTGTTCGATCTTATTGTCAAAGTAAGCCTTAACATGCTTTTCGGCAGACTCACGAATGGCCTTAACCTCTTCCATGTTAACGTCATTTGCCCAAGCCTCTTTAAGTATATCAAACTCTTGCTTAGCAACAGTAAGCTCTTTCTTAACTGTACCAAGACGACTCAATGCCTTATTGACATTCCTTTGTGAAGTCTCAGTAGCTTCTAAAATCTCTTCTTTGTTAATCTTAAGATCATTATTGAGATCAATTTGACCCTCTTCAAGAGCTCTAATAGAAGCAGCAATCTTCTTATTCTCAATTGATCTCTTCTTAAGATCTTGTTGAGTCCTTTTAACTTTCTCAACAAACGTACCAAATTCTGATTGTAATGTCTCAGCAAGCTTTGACTCAAGCTCTTCAGCAACTACTTTGTTATCTGATTTGATATCTTTAATCTTCTCAGCAACAAATGCTTTAAGCTTTTCAGACTCTTTAGCTCTGTAATTATCACTATTGGCAGTAAACTCAATGAAGATCTCATCTCTAAGACGATCAACATCACTTACAGCTTGACTTGTTTCAAGACGAATCTCAGCTAATGTAGCATCAATATCGGTCTTAATCTCTTTAATAACATCTTCTCTATCTAACTGATAGGAGATATTAACAGCCTGTTGTTCATTTGATGATGTAGTAGTCTTAGCTTCAACAACAACATCAATAAGACCTTCATCAACAACTTCAATTGGTGATTCGGTTAACACTGCTTCACCGGTACCTATCTGAACCTGAAAAGGCCCTTTCTTAAGGACGAACTCAACATTCGCCTTACTACCATTAGCCTCAACTACCGGTATAGCTACTACAGGGTCAAGCTCGAATGTATCGACCTTCTCTGCAATAACTACGTTTCCGTTTATTTCAAACTCGTAAACACCGAAGAAAACCTCTTCAAAGGATTCAGTAAATATGGTATTACGATCTGAATTAGTTGAGGTTATTTCTACCTCTTCGCTAAACAGTGTTATCATATAGAGTTATTTAATCAAGGAGCATAAAAAAGTCCATACATATGTATGGACTCTTTCATTTATTTTATGTTGCTTATATTACTGCTTAGGAGTCTTAATATAAGGTACGGAAACGTCACTAAGAGAGTAATGCTTATCAGTACTCTTAAGACGACGCTCAGGGTTAATATCAATACCACCACGACGAGCATACAAACAACGTACTACAAGCTCTTCAGGATCAAGAGCGTCGATAAGGCGCTTAGTAAGAGCTTCACAAATCTCTTCATGGAAGTGACACTCATCACGGAAGGAGACAATATACTGAAGCAATGAGATAGGATCTACAGCCTTCTTACCTTTGAACTCGATATAAACATCACCCCAGTCAGGCTGAGAAGTAACACGACAATTAGACTTAAGCAATGCACTATGATACTTAATAGTCTTATCCTTAAGAGGGTTATCAATAACCTTAAGTAGTTCAGGAGTTTCTTGATATACAGAGAACTCAACACCCTCTACAGGATATACTTCTTCAAGAGTCTGAAACTCATAGTCGAGATTCTGCCACTCATGACGAGGAGTTACTTCTGCATTAAGCACTTCACTATTAGAAAAGATCTTAACCTCAACATTAACTTCAAGCAACTTACTAAGGTCAACAGAAGCACGACGAGCAATCTCTTTGCGAACATCAGCTGAAGTATCTCCAAGCTTAGTCATATTAAACGAGTTGAAGTACAACTTAATGGACTTAGACTCAACAATGTACTTACCATCACAAGGATAGTAAATCTTACCTACACCAGCAACTGGAAGACCACTATTAGTCAATCCAGATACTTCGTAAGCATTCCAAGTATCACCACCTTCGAAAGGAAGGTCATCATCTTGAAGACCAAGATGAGTACGGTTACTCTGACGAGGCTCACGAACAAGCAAGCTTGGATCGTAAGAGGACTTATACTTGGAGATAGAACCCAAGTGAACTGCAATATTACTGTTATCTAATTCTTGTAACGCCATAATTCTTCTATATTATAATATCTTTACCTAGACCTTCAACTGTTTTCTTAACAATATTCAATCTTTCTTCAACTGAACCAGATAACACAACAACGTTATCTAGCCCTTCTAGTTTATCATTAAACAACTTAATGATATCATTTCTAAAATCTACATTAACAGACCTCTCTCCATCATCAACCAACTTAACATCAGCAGGATCAGTATAGAAGATCACATCGTACTGATCAATAATCGCATCATAAATCTTACAACACGCAGAATATACCTCAGCACTAACCATACCTTGCAGCTGTAACCAACGAGTATATACAACACCGTCAACAGCACACCTATCAAAGACAGTAAGATCAGACTTATCTTTACTAAACAAGTTCTGAACATGATCAGCCATAATCAAAAACTGAGTCACATCACCACCATCTTCGTTAATAGGTACATCATACAACCTCTTAACACGCCTAGTTACCTCTTCAACAAAAGTAACATTAGGATTTTTCTCAACCAAACGATTAAGTAGAGTAGTCTTACCAGTAGACTGAGCACCTGTAAAAGAAACGATCATACTTTATTATAGCTTAATAGTCTTCCTTTTCAACAAGCTTTCTATCATAGAAGATAGATACCTCTTTACGTACAAGATAGATCTCATGTTCAAATGTCTTACCCTTAACGTAATCTCGAGCAGCTGCTCGATTACCAAACTCACCATGCTCCTCGATAGGTTTAAAAAAACCATTAGGCTTTTTTATAGCGAGCATGTAAACTAATCTATATTGTGTACTCATATTTATTGCTTGTCAAAAAACTTAACCCAAGAGCTAAATGATGTATGTTGGAACTTAGCCAATACATCAGCCCAAACATCATCCTCATCTTGATATGTTGCTGTCCATTCGAGGATCTCACCATCATCAACTACGGGAGTTACTTTATGAACTACAGATCCGATTGTAGCGTGACCTGCTTCATAAGCACGAATCTGTGGATCTTTACCCTTAAGCTCAGGATGAACATTAATCAGTCCTGGATGACCATTTACAATCTCATACTGCTCGCAAATCTCTTTAGGAATAATTCTAAGCCAACCATGAAGAGTAATAAGAGCATCTTTAGCATTATTAATACCATGCAGGAAGTTAGCAGTTCTAGCTTGAATAGAGCTTACAACTTGAATGCTTGTACCACCTCCATATGCTTTACCCTTCTGTCGAAGCTCGAGCTCTAGAAGAGGCTTACACCATTTATTCCTATCAGTATTATTAGTAATAATAACATCAGGCCATTTACCAAGATGCTTTGCTAAGGCAGCAATTTCACTACCAGATTGAGAAAACATCGCTATCCATCTTTTCTTCATACTCATATATTTTTCTTAAACCTTTCTAAAAGTTCTTCTAATGCTTCAGCTATGATAAACCACTCTGCTTCAGTTTTAAGCGGAGTAATAAATCCCTTCGATAGATCTGCTAACTCTTGATCTGAGAGCTCTTTTAGATTCATCATACTTTAATTATATCTAAGTTCCTTATGTGATAGACTCTTCAACGATCTTAAATGTATCTTCTTGATTGATCCATCCATGAAGTACAACCTCTTTACCTTCAAGCTCTTTATAATGCTTAAAGAAGTTCTCAATGATATCGAGCAACAAAGGATCAATATCATCAAAGGTTTGAATATGTTGCTTTGTATATGAACGAACTGGTACACCAATAAGCTTATAATCTGTCTCTCCACCATCAACCATATGAAGTGCACCAAGCACTCGAGTAGCTACAATAGTACCTTTATCAATAGGCTCACCAGCAAGCACTAAGATGTCAAGAGCATCTCCATCATCAGCTAATGTACTTGAGATGAATCCATAGTTAGCAGGATACACCATAGCACTCATCAAGCTTCTATCCAAGATGAACTGATCCCATTCAGGAATGTATTCATACTTCTGACTGCTGTACTTTGGAATCTCTACTACAGCATTGACAATCCTAGGACTATCTTTATGGGTTGGTATCTCGTATAGCTTCATTTGTTCTTAAGATCATATTTTTGATTCTCGAGAATCCAAATAACTAATCTATATGATCCCCAACCACCGTACGGCTCTGGTAAATATGTTCCACCGTTACCTAAACCCTTTGGTGCTGGACCCCAATGAGCAGGGAATGGTGTCTTCGGAGAGTGGTTTACAATAAAAGGTTTAGGAGGCTCAATTAGATCACCAATACCTTGACCTGCTACGATAGTTTCAACTTCTTTCTCTGAAGGTTGATCATCACTTTTGTAGAACGTCCAAACGCCAAGACAAGTATAACTAAATGTAACAACAAATACTACCTTGTACAGATCACTAAAAAGGCTTTTAAGAAATTTCATAACTAATTATAATGTATTAAATTTGTAAATCAACGTCCAATAATCTTCTTAAACTCACTCGTATTGAAGAGCACATCTTCCATCTGATCTTCATCTACCTTAGCAGCAATCATATCAGCAAGCATCTGAGAAGGCTTATGATTGAGACCTTGATTAGCCATATAACGATGACCGAGTAGACCAGCTACAACAGGATTAGAAGTATCAAGAGATCTAATATTAAGTTCTGATGCAATAGGAGCGTAAGTAGCAAACTCACGAGCAAGAGCAGCTCCAAGAAGGTGATGAGGCTTACGAGCATTCCATACTCCATCTTCTACGAGACGAGAGATAAGATGCTGACGACCAGCAGACCAACGATCAAGCATACCTTCACGACCAGTTCTATTAGTAGTAGTGACAGTCTCGTACCACTTATAGTCAAAAGAGATAGCAATATAGTCAGCATGATCTGACATAAACTTATAACAATCAACAAGCTCCTGATAAGTATTACCTTGAACAACACCGATAGCAGTACGGCCTTGTAGATCCTGACCATAGTTCAAGAAGAACTTACCCCAAGAAGACATCGTACCTTGCGTATCTTCGAGAACATCAGGAACAATATAGAAGCTAGGATTAAGATCGGTAATGTATTTAATATACTTCTTAGGATCAAAAGACTCTCCCAACTCGAAGATCGAATTATCAAGCAACACCTCACGACCGGCAGCAAGCGAGCGTTTAAAGAAGTTATAATAGTCAGGTTGTGTTTCAAATAAATGGACCAGAGCGTAATCATAGTCGTTATAAGATTTAGATTCCTCAAGGATACTGATGGGTGATTCATGGCTTACGAGCATACCTTATTATAAGATGGGCTATTTAAGAAATCAAGCATAAATATATACGTATGGGAATAAGATCATCAGTTGGAAGATTCATTAATGTTGCTAATGAGAAAGCAGACCAGTTAACTTCTGGTGCAAAAGCTCTTCTTTGTGTACCTTCTATGATTGCTGGTCTACCTGATCTCGGTAAAGGATTAATTGGAGCGACCGTTTCAAACTTAACATCCACTTTAGAAAATGCTGTTAGTACAGTATCAGGTATTGTTACAAATACAATTAATGGAGCCGTTAATTCCATTACTGGAGCTATTGATGGTGTACTCACAAAGGTTCAAACTGCATATGATGAGATTGTTGGTTCTGTTGTTGATGCTTATTTTTATGCTAGAAGTGCTCAGGATAAAGCAAGAGATGTTATGGAGTTCACAGCTGAAAAGGAAAATTGTGATTTCGCAGCTGCTACAATGCTTAACTGTATTACAGCACAAGCAGTAGGATCTGTATCAGATAGAGCAGCAATTGATATTGCTAAAGGTTTAAAACCTGTATCAGACTTTGCAAATGATGTTGCAGGTGAGATTTCAGGTGCTGGTGGTGCTATTGATAAGTTTGTTAAGAAGCAATCTGATCAAATCGATAGAGCAACAAAGGTAGTTCAAAAAGCAGATATATTTTAAGATGGCAGGATTCGATTCATTATATTTCGGTAAGGTAGTTCGTGATAGTGATCTACTTAACGAGGGTGATACTAGACCTTATAATAGGGTCAAGGTTCTTATTGTTGGTCAGACATCAGTTGAGAATGAGAGTTTTCAACAACCACTTGGAAGTAATAGTCCATCAGGACTTTCTCAACAAGCACTTGATGTTATTGATAAAGAGTTATATGCTTATGTGTTACAACCAATTACAGGTTCAGGAACAGGTACAGTTTATAATGCTACTAAGGATTTATTATCTGTAAGTGATACAGGAGATATTGAAGAGCTTGATGGTCAGCCACCTGCTGAGGCATATTTTGGTGTTAAGGATGGTTTTATTGGTGGGATGGGATCAGACACAGCAGGTGTTAATCCAACAGCAGGAGCTTATTCTCCAGATAACAGATCAAATTCATATAAGGGTATGATGTCACTTCCAAGTGTAGGAGCTAACGTTGTTGTAAGCTTTATGAATGGTGTTAGAGGAATGCCAATCGTTCTTGGAGTAATACCAAGTGCTGCTGATGTTGACTCTATTCATGGAATGGGTCTTGGTGATGAGATGTATCCAAACTATCCTTTTGCATATAGTAACTTGAAAGGACCGAATGAAGTAGTTGAAGGTGGAGCAGCTGGTGAAGCTGCAGCTGCTGGAGTTGGTGAAGCAGGTGCTCCTGGAGCTGATAGTTCAGAATATATGAAACCTGGTGATTATTCTGATATACCAGAATCAGAGAGAGCAGTATATGATACCTTTATTGAAAATGGAAGACCAGATCTTGCTGATCAAGCTGCAGCTGATTATAGAGCAAGGCAGAGTAGAATAGAAGCAGATAGAGCTGAAGTTGTTGAGCTCATCCGTGAGGAAAGAGGAAATGCTGCTGCCGATGCTGCAGCGAGACAATTATAATTATGAGTGTGAATGATAAAGTCGTAGAATCTGGTGGTGAGTTTGTAACAAAACGAACTCAGGATGTTTGGAATACAGCTGCTGGTAGTATTGTATCAGATGGTAATACCGGTACTGAAAAGCTTCAGATAACACATCAAGGTGGAGGTAACATCAACTTTAATAGTAAAGTTAACTCGGCGTTTGCTCCTAACAATAACCAACTTCTTGTTCACGGTGATAATTTCTCTACTACCGCGGGTAATAATTACGAAACGACAAAGTCTAATAAAGAGCAAAGAGTCGAAGGTGATTTTAACCTCATTACTGGTAATAAGAATTTCTTTACATCTCCTATTGCAGATGAATGGATGGATAAGTATACAGATATTGCTGTTGCTAAAGCTGCTCCAGAATATAACTATGGTGCAGTAGGTAACAATACAGAGACAGAATATCCTGATGGAGGTACAGCAGATGCAGATAGTGGTGCAGTAGAGGGTGGTAACTATCAACCATCTAAAGCTCAAGAGGATATACCTGCATTAATGGAAGACAAGGCTGCTGATATGGCCGCCACAGAAGCTCAAATGGGTACAGGTGGTAATGTAAATGTAATGTCTGCTAAGCATATATTTATGCAAGCTGGTACTAAAGCTGCTGCTTTTGATTCTGGTGTAATGGTAACAAATGCTAGAAAAGTACTAAAAGGTTATGAAGTAGCAGATGGTGAGGCAGCTCCTGTTTATACATCAGTATCAAGTTATGAGTCTAAAGATACATCAGGAGCTATTCCTTTTGGTGGTATGCATTTTTCAGCTGGTACTAAGCTTAGATTTGTAGCAGGCTCTGGTGGTGTTTCTATTAAGACAGCTGGTGAAGCAAATATTAATACAACAGGTAGATTAATGCTTGGTGGTGCAGAAGTATCTATTGCTGGAGGTAATAAATCTAATTCAGGTAGAATTACAATGGTAAGTGATACAGACTTATATATGGAAGCTGGAACTATAACAGCTCGTAACGCTCCTAACATTAATGATATTGCTGATAACTTTCATACCTTTGTAACACCTCAAGCAATCTTTACAGGTAACTTACATGTAATGGGTGACCTCGTTGTAGATGGTAACATAACTGTAAAAGGTAGTACAGGTATTACAGTACCTAATGGTGACGTTGTTGCTTCTGGAGTATCATTAGTTAATCATACTCATGGCGGTGATAGTGGAGGTACTACAAGTCCACCTAATTAGTAAAATGGCGGACTGGACGGGACTTGAACCCGCAACCTCCGGCGTGACAGGCCGGCGCTCTAACCAATTGAGCTACCAGTCCATTGGCATTCCGTAGGGGAGTCGAACCCCTATTGCAGGAATGAAAATCCTGAGTCCTAACCATTAGACGAACGGAACAAAATGGAGCGGGTGAAGAGATTCGAACTCTCGACATTCTCCTTGGCAAGGAGATGCTCTACCACTGAGCTACACCCGCTTAAATTGGCTCCGGAGCTAGGGTTCGAACCTAGGACCTAGTGGTTAACAGCCACCCGCTCTACCGCTGAGCTACTCCGGAGTAAAAATGGTAGGGGGTGCCAGATTCGAACTGACGACATCCTGCGTGTAAAGCAGGCGCTCTACCAACTGAGCTAACCCCCCGAAAGGTTTTAATATGGTGGGCAGGGAAGGATTCGAACCTTCGTACTCTTACGAGAACGGATTTACAATCCGTCGCCTTTAACCACTCGGCCACCTACCCATATTAAATATGGCAGATCCACAAGGATTCGAACCTCAACTACCTGAACCAAAATCAGGGGTGCTACCGTTACACCATGGATCTATGGTCGGAATATTCAGATTTGAACTGAAAACCTCTGGTACCCAAAACCAGCGCTCTACCAAATTGAGCTATACTCCGTGTCTAAATATATTTTAACATACTTTTCTACAATATCAACTATTTCTTTTTTATATTTTGAATGAATATATTGATGATGTGTAGGACATAACGGTATAAGATTTGCTGGGTCGTTATTGTCATGATTGTTATCGTAGTGATGTACCTCTACGATTTTATTCTCTCGACAAACAACGCAAGATTTGCCGTGATGTAAAAAGCAAGTTGATCTGTATGCATTTGGATTCCAGTTACCGTTACCTTCACCTACTCTAAAGTATTTGTTGGAGCAGGAATGACTACAAGTAACCTTCTTTAGTTTCTTTCTAATGTTAAATGTTTTATTACAAACAGGACATTCTCTATCCTCATAAGCATTGACTTTCTTGCACGCCTTACAGACATAGGCGCTGGGATCTTTGATCTGCTTGATCTCGTAATCCCAACGCTTTATATCTTTCTTACAAGCTGTGCAAGTTATAAAAGCCATGGCTTAAATTATTTCATCAACAAGTCCAAGATCCTTACAAGTCTTAGAGTCAAACCAGAGGTCGTGTTTAAGGATTTCATTAAGCTTCTTCATAGGCACTTTAGTATGCTCTTTGTAGATAGCTTTGATAGTGTCCATCAAGTGCTTGTTGTTCTCCATATCATCTTCAAGCTCGTTATACTTACCGTACATGCCAGAGGAGAGTTGGTGAATAAGCATCTTAGAATACTTACCAATAGAACGCTTAGCGCAAGAACAGGAGATGATAGTAGCAGCTGAAGCAGCGGCACCATCAATTACAGAATGTACTTCAGCATTAAGGCCGCGAATAGTATCAACAGTAGCAAGTCCAGCAAATAGTGAACCACCATATGAGTTAATGTGTAGCTTAATAATAGGCTTAACATCAAGAAACTGACCTGATACAGCAAGCTTTCTATCTACAGCATGTAGTGTAGAGTTGAGATCAAGAGCATTACTCTCAGTTACATCACCGTAGTAATAGATAGTATTCTCAACAACACGAATTGTGTTACCACCTCCGCCCATTGACATCTGTGGTGCTGGTGCTGCTAATAGTGCTGCCAACGCTCCCGAAACATCTGCTTCGCCTACTTCTTCCTCTTCCGAGTTTGTATATTTCCAATTCATATAATATTGTTATGAGGGTATCCTTTAAGGTCATCTACCAATAGTAATTGTATGTCTCTAACTGCTTTGTCGATTAACATTATTTCCTTTTGATTGATTGATCTCTTCTTACGCTTGATAAAATGTATTGATAGCAAACCAATATTACGATATGTGTCCCTTCCGGAACGTAATATACGTAAGTGATTTGCCTCTACACCATCTTCTTCCAGTAACTGAAAGTATGGTGTAAATTCATACTTCTTCTTATCTTCTTTCATTGTAAGATGGAGATACCTTTTATCAACTACCTTCTTCAATATACTTCCTGTTTTCTCTAAATTAAATTCACCACCATTGAGTTCGTTATCAACTCTATAGTATTTGTACCTTGATGCTTGATATACTAAAGCCATCTTCTGAGTACACTGACCACCGTAAAACTTACCTCCATTATGAAACTTATGGATGATTACGCGATCAGCTCCATCAATCTCACCAAGCAATCTTTCAATACGCCCTTGAATATCAGCTTGTTTTTGAAGCTGCTCATTAGCTGTTATTGCATCATCTTTAACTCTCTTTCTCTTTTCAGGCATAAGAACAACCTCTTCTTGTTCTTCTTCCTTTGCAAATAGATTCCAAATCTTTGGTAATAAGAAAGTAACAACTGGTACAAGGAGAACTTCCTTTGCAACATGCCAGCTATTAACTATATGTTCATTAATGTAGTAGGCACCAACACAAATACCTGCAATAGCAGTATTGTAATGTTTTTTTAAGCCTCTCACATTAATATTTATATGATAGCTTCCTGATTCTAGTAGAAAAAGGAAGCTTTATGTGGAGGTGTCCGATTACCTAACCTTCACAAGAAGAACATGTTAGAATAGATCTAGCTAGCTCTTGCGCAGGATTTGCACTTCGTTGATAGTATAATGACTTGATTCCATTTTCCCATGCAAAGATAAGTAATTCATTTACTTCTTTCGGTGGAGTCTTCGGTGGAATCATCATATTAATTGATTGTCCTTGATCAATATACTTTTGACGTTGGGAGGCTTGGATTAGAATCTCTTTCTGAGATATCTCACCAAATGTCTTAAATACTTCTTTCTCACCCTCAGTCATGAAGCTAAGGTGTTGTACACTACCTCCTTTAATGAGTATGGACTTCCATGTATCAACATCATTACGACCCTTATCAATAAGAAGCTTCTCAAGCTCTGGATTCTTATATGTGAACTTACCCTTAGCAAGATCCTTAACAAAGTAGTTACTATTAAGAGGTTCAATAGATGGACTTACCTGACCTAAGATAAAGGAAGAGGATGTAGTAGGAGCAATAGCACAAAGAGTAGAGTTGCGAAGACCATAACCTTTCATAAGCTCTGGCTCACCATATAGCTTAGCCATCTCCTGAGATGCTTTAATAGTACGCTCTTGAATAGTCTTCCATATAGATGAGTTCTCCATCTTAGCTTGAAGTGATTCAAAGCCAATCATCTTCTGCTGAAGATAAGAATGCCAACCTAATACACCAATACCAAGTGCACGCTGTGCTTTAGCAAACTTAAGAGGAGCTTCCATATGCTTAACGCCTTCTGTCTTGTTAATGAACTCAGTCATAACAGCATCAAGGAAGAAAGTTAAAGTCTCAATAGCATCTGTTTGAACAATCTCATCCCACTTAGCGAGATTAAGAGAGGAGAGGTCACATACAAAAGACTCATCATCATCTGTAGAGAGAAAGATCTCTGTGCAGAGGTTAGAAGCATTAATACGTTTCTTCTTATCTTTATATACTTGTGGAGCATTCTTATTAGCAGTATCAGAGAAGAAGATGTATGGGTAACCAGACTCATAACGCTTCTTGATAACCTTACCCCAGATAGCGCGCTTCTTCTTATCACCTGCTAGTACTGCTTCCATGAACTCATCACTTACAGTAACACCAATAGAAAGATCTTGAATAGGATCACCTTCACCTCTGATGCGAAGAAACTCTTCAATATCTGGATGATCAATTGGAAGGTAAGCAGCAAAAGAACCTCTACGAACATTACTCTGAGAGACGTAGTTAGTAAGAGAATCAAATACAGTTAAGCAAGAATGTACTCCAGTAGAAGCACCTCCTGTAGAGATAGGAGCTCCACGATGACGAACATCTCCGAAGTAAGCAGATGTACCACCACCTACCTTAGACATAGTACCAACCTCAGATACTTTTGTAAGGATCTTCTCCATATCATCTGGAACATAAGAACCAAAGCAAGAGATTGGAAGGCCTCTATAACGTCCAAAGTTAGACCAGATAGGAGAGGAGAGAGAGTAGAAGCCCTTATGCATGTACTCTACAAACTTTGTTGCAAAGCCATCTAACTTGAGATACTCTTCTGCCTTCTTTGCTATATCCAAGATACGCCCTTCAGCTGTTTCTCCCTCTAGAAGATAACCGCGTTGTAGAAACTGTCTTGAATCTTCGTTTAACCAATAAATGTCACTCATAATATTTTAAAATAAATCATCTTCATCGAAAGACTGACTCTTCTTTGAATACTCAACAGGACGTGAGTGGAAGAAGTCTGTCATATTGTTACCGAGAAGCTCTTCCTCGAACCACATTGTAGGCTCTATTAAGCTGTTATCAATATCAAAAACAGTATCAAAGCCAATTTGTTCAAGAGATGAGTTAATACGGTTCTTGATGAACTCTTTAACAACAGCAGGGTTAAGAGCTGGTTCATCGATACCATTAAGCATCCAATCAACAATCTGAGCTTCTGCTTTATAAGCACATACAGCTTCATGAGCAATACGCTCTTCAAGTTCAATATCAAACAGATCAGGATGCTCTTCGCGAATGGTGTTAATGATCTTCATACCAACTAGAGCATGAATGTTCTCTTCATTACGAGTATACTTAACCTGCTGATCAGTATCCTTAAGAACGTTCTTGAAGCGAGCAAAGTGGTTAATGATATAAAACTGAGAGAAGAGTGATACATTCTCAACAAACAATGTGAAGAGAGTTAATGCATACAAATACTGCTTCTTAGAATCAGAATGAAACTTGTGAGTATATTTACGGAGATACTTAACACGACCCTTAATGAAGTCGAGCTTAAGGTTCTCTTCAAAAATATCTTCCATGTCAAGTACAGAAAGGAGACGCTCATAAGCATTGTTATGAATCACTTCTGTATTAGCCATTACATAGCCAAGATCTTGAAGAGCAGGATGTGGAAGATTCTCTCCGAGCTTAGCCCAGAAAGTCTTAACTGCTACTTCGATCTGACCGATAGCGGAGAGTGTACGAGCAATGATTTCTTGCTCTTGTTCAGTAAGCTCAGTCTTATATTGTTGAACGTCTGACTGGAATGAGAATTCCTTATCAGTCCAGAATCCATTATGCATAGACTCAATGAACTGTTCAGTCCAAGGATAAAGGTTTGGCTTGCGAGAGAGTTGTTCTTCGAAGATAGACATCTGACGAGTTCTACTTTAGCTAGATTAATAACTGTCAGACTATCTTAAGAAAGAATAGAATTAACACTTAATGTTACGAACGTACCTGTCTCAGAGAGACCCAATCTATTTTTAATAGTGTTAATTGTATTACTTTTCATACTTAGTGATAGTATTTATGAAGGCAGCCACGTCAGGATCAGACTTAAGTGTAGCAAAGTTCATATTAGATACACGCTTATTCTTACCTTTGTTCCTTACTGCATGGAACTCAATCATTGCACGGATCTCTTCACTATCTGAACCAGCTAAGGAACTCTCATCATCAATAGACATTATGTTCCTAATGTCATTAATGGAGTATCCCTTATTAAGATACGTCTTTACCTTACGAGTAATGAAGTAGTTCCTTAAAGAATCCTCATCACCATACTCGGCTACCTTCTTTTCGAAGTAGTCTTTACTAAATGTATAGCTCTTTCCGGAGACTTTACATGTTATCTTACGAGAACTCATCACTATAATTTAATCTATTCCCAAGGAAAATCAACCCAAGTGTGGTCTTCTAGTATAACTCCGTAGTGATCTACCTTCTTAAGTGCTCTCTTCTCAGCAAAGATAGTAGCATAACGAACATAAGGGAACTTATTACCAATAACCTTTTTCATATGCTCGATTGTCTTACCTGTATCACACTTATCATCTACAATTAGTAGGCGTGAATCTTCAGGAAGATCATCAAAATTAATATCTTGTGTAATTTCTAGCCCTTCTTTCTGTTCCTTATCATCATAAGAGCTAGCTCCATAAGCAAGGAACTTGGTTCCTAATACATAACTAATGATTTCAGCAGGTAAAAGACCTCCTCTAGATACTCCTACAACATGAGTAAAGGTTCTCCCATTAAGTTTAAATCTAAATGCTAACGCACGGGAGAGAAAATCTATCGTTTCGTAATCGACTTTACGTTTTTCCATACCTAATTATAATGGCTAAACAAGCAAAGTCAATTAAATAATAGTATGGATAATAGATTTGAGGAATCTTTTAATGAGCTTGGACTCATTTATGAGAACTACTTCGTTAAGCGTGTAAGTGGTCAAACAGGTCTCGATGATAATGGTCCAGGTTTCAGGAAGGGTGCTATGCAGGGCATGCCTGGTGGACCTCCTAACACATATCGTGAAGGTGAAGCTACTAGCGGTGGTACACCGGTTGAGGGTGAAGAAGCACCTAAAGAAGATCCAATCATCCTTAAGATTGAAGAGCTGCAAAAAGAAGCTGAAGAGCACGATCAGCAATTCGCACTACTTCAGCTTGTAACTTTAAAAAAGTTTATTGAGGATTCTAAATAATATAGTCTGTATTGTCTATACCTTCTTCCTCTTGAGGACATCTTGCAGCATTAATTGATGGATATGCTTTTGCTAATAGTATCTCTGTAACGAGATGAAATACATAGCACATAATAGCACTATAGCAAGCAAATGGAAATACCATTGTAAATGGTCCCCACCAATCAGTTTTAGATGTTTGTAGTGGTGTTAGGTGAAAAGGTGAAAATGCCAATCCACACCAGAAGCCAGTACAAAGAGGGCAAGTGATTAGTCTTCTAAACCAACCAAGCCTTCTCATAAGGAAGTTGCGAGGCCTATTGAACAGAGAGCCGTACATAAGGATATAACATAATCCATATGTGGCTAGTGTTAGAACGAGGAGGTGATCTAATCTATTCATTACCCATTAAGGAGTTGACGGTCTTCATTAATTGTATTAACTGCGTCACCCATTAAAGA